>Ga0181568_10003770_pt1 | contig 13598 bp, 9 predicted proteins | sample 101ome_20_FD_133758 | JGI IMG/M metagenome (GOLD analysis project Ga0181568, IMG submission 133758) | Coastal salt marsh microbial communities from the Groves Creek Marsh, Skidaway Island, Georgia - 101404AT metaG (megahit assembly) | ecosystem: Environmental > Aquatic > Marine > Intertidal zone... | reverse complement strand
GCTCTTGAAGATGCTGATACCGCTCAGACTGGTATTAACAACGACTACGGTACTGCTGCTGAAGTTGGTTCGACCTCCTGTGGTCTGATCTTCCAACGTGAAGCTGCTGGTATGGTGGAAGCTATTGGTCCTCAGGTCCAAGTGACCAGCGGCGACGTGTCCGTCATCTACCAAGGCGACGTGATGCTGGGTCGTCTGGCTTGCGGTTGCGATTACCTCAACCCCGCTGCTGCTGTGGAACTGCACGTTACCAACACTGCACCTTCTGCATTCTGATACAATTTATTTGTTCTACGGGAGCCCTTTCGGGGGCTCCTTTTTTTTATTTTTAATTATGCCTGCCACTTATGCTGCGTCCACAGAACTGGATGCTGTCAATCAAATACTTAGCTCAGTGGGACAGGCTCCTGTCACCACACTCAATCTTCAGAACCCTGAAGTAGCTATTGTTCTTACTACCCTACGCGAAGTTAACAGACAAGTTCAAGCTGAAGGATGGAACTTTAATGTTGAGCGTGGTTACCCCTTCACTCCTGATAGTGTGACGAAACACATCAAATATCCATCCAACGTCCTTCAACTCGATACTAATACTTACGAACACCGTGACGACTTCCAACCCGTTCGTCGGGATGGTAAGTTCTACGATAAGTACAAACACACCTATGAGTGGGATAAAGCTATTGAAGCTGATGTGACTTGGTTGTTTGACTTTGAGGATGTTCCTCCCGCTATTCAACTGTACATCACTGCCCGTGCTGCCCGTATGGCTGCCAATAAAATGGTCGGTGATACTGGTCTTTTCCAACTGCTACAAGAACAAGAGGTTCAAACTAAAGCTGCTGCCATTGAGTACGACTGTAACCAAGCTGATTACAGTATCTTTGGTTGGCACGATGGAGAGAACTATTACAACAACTATCAACCGTACAACGCGCTGATCAGATGAGCACACTGACCCAAAGGATTCCAACCCTTTTGCTTGGCATTTCTCAACAACCCGACAATCTTAAATTTCCTGGTCAGGTAGTAGACGCTGAAAACGTCTTTCCTGATTACGCTTTGGGGATGCTAAAGCGACCTGGCGGTAAGTTTGTAGCTAATCTAGAAGATGCTTCAACTTCCGGCAAGTGGTTTTCTATCCTTAGGGACGAACAGGAAAAGTATGTTGCACAATACGATACAACTACTAACTCTTTTAAAGTATGGAGTTTGATTGATACTACTCTAGGTGTTGCTGGCTCCCCTCGTCGTGTTGACATGGGGACTAACACTGGTGTACCTGGAACTTGTAACCAATCGACTTTACAAACAACTCTTACTAATTACAACACTGCTAGCACTGCTAGAAGTAATGAGCTGACAACCCTTAATGGTGTTGCAGCAGACTACGCTGAAATTGATGATGGTCAGCCTGATCCGTTTACTGGGTCTGGTGTACAATCTTCGTTGTTTAAAGTAACAACAAAGTATGATGATAACTACACTCAATCCGTAGCTACTGGTATTACTTATGACGGTACTCAGTATAATATCTTTGATGAAGACGCATCTTTTTCAAACTCTTATAGTAGTACTAGTGGGTTCCCTTCTCAATATAAATTAGGTGCTGATCGTACTGATGAGTATCCCCTACTTAGCAGAGATGGGGTTAAGCTCTACGAACTGCTTAAAACAGATGCTGCTCTTAATACACCTGCAGAACTAGCAACAGCCGCTAATAACCTTACCGATAATTCTACTATTCCTCCGACTGGAGCTGAAGTTGATTATACCACTAAGGTGACTGATGAAAGCACCAAGCGTGGTCTTTATGAAACAGCTAGAGACGCTTGTGACATTACAACCGTTCCTTCTGATGCGTACCTCAAAGACGCCACCGCCGATGATATTGAGCTGCTGACTATTAACGACTATACGTTTGTGCTCAACAAAAGTAAAGTTACAGCGATGAAGACTGCACCTGCTGATCTTTCGGATGCTCTACCTAACCAAGCGTTTGTCGTTATTAGTGTTGTAGCTTACAACGCTGACTACACTGTTACCATTAACGGTACAAATTATACTTACCAAACTCCTCAGAATACTTCCAGTCACCACGTTGATACTGATAAAATCGTATCAGAACTTGTGACTACGATTAACGCAGCTACAGGTACTCATGGTGTTACCGCTTCTGCTGTTGGTCCTGGTATTTACCTGAACGGTACAAGTGCCTTTACTGTCGCCACTACTGGTAGTACTAGTGAAGAAGGTCTTTACGTCTTCCAAGATGAAATTAACGTAGCTGGTCGTTTACCTAACCAATGTCAAAACGGTTATGTTGTCAAAGTCTACAACAGTGATATTGTAGATGCAGATGACATGTGGGTTAAGTTCCAGACAAAAGACAGTGCTACCTCTGGTCCTGGTGTTTGGGAAGAAACTGTTGGACCTGAACTTGAGTATCAGTTGGATGAGCTTACTATGCCTCACCAGCTTGTCCGTCAAGCAGACGGTTCCTTTAAATACGAACCTGTTGATTGGACTGACCGTTTGGTTGGCGATAACACTACTAATCCTAAACCTAGCTTTATTGGTAGCGCTATTAATAACATTTTCTTTTACAGAAACCGACTAGGATTCCTGTCTAACGAGAATGTTATTCTCAGTAAGTCTGGCGATTACTTTAACTTCTTTGCAGGTTCTGCTCAGATTGTAGCCGCTGACGATCCTATTGATTTGAGTGCTACTTCACAACAGCCTGTGAACCTGGCTTACGTGCAGACTGTTAGTGTTGGTCTTGTTTTGTTTGGACAAAACGAGCAGTTCCTGATGTCTACTGATGCTGATATTCTCAGCCCCACAACTGCCAAGATTAATACGGTAAGTAATTATGAATGTGATGAGCAGTTAGATGCAGTTTCACTTGGTACTAGTCTAGGTTTTATCTCTAAAACTCTACTGTGGACTCGTGTGTACGAGCTGGGAGACATCCGTAAGGAAGCTCCAGCAGAGACCAATGAGTTGACTAATAACGTTTCAGAGCTTATTCCTTCTACTATTAATTCATTTATTTGTTCTCCTGCGTTATCTTTGCTGTCATTTGGTGAAGAAGGTTCTGATATTATTTATCAGTACCGTTTCTACCAGCCTGGTAAAGACCGTTTAGCAAATACTTGGTACAAGTGGAAGTTGACTGGCAAGCTGCTTGAGCAGTTCTTTGATGAAACTACCTTCTATTCTGTGTGTTATGACGGCACCAAGGTGTTTGTCCAGTCTTATGACTTGACACAATCCAGTGAACAAGGTTTCTTGACTTTACCTACGGGTGAGAAGACGGACGTATGTCTGGACTTGTTTACTATCAACCCTTATCGTACTTATAATTCAGTCACTGATAAAACCCGTGTCTTCCTGCCTTATGATCACATCCAAGGTAAGAAACTACAGGTACTGATTCTTGGTGGTTATATTGGAGAGACTATTACTGCTGAGCAATCAGTAGGAACGATTTACCCTGAGGATACCCCTAGTGGTAGTGCGGGTAATTGGTACATGGATCTAGACGGTGACTACCGTGGACGTAACCTGATTATTGGTTACCTATTTGACATGTCCCTACAACTGCCTGTGCTGTACTACGGTCAAACTCAGAACTCTCAACACGTTACTGACTCTACCGCTGACCTTATCATTCATCGTCTAAAGGTGAACACTGGTCTGAGTGGTCCTATTACCTACACAGTTGATATTACTGGACTGGACTCGTGGGAAAATGTGGTTAATGTTACCTTGCCTAACAGTTATAACTTAGGTAACGTTAACTTGGCAGCATCTGCTGAACACGTTATCCCCATCTTCCAACGTAATAAAAACTGTAAGATCACCATTAAAGGTGATACAGCTTTCCCCGTCAGCCTCAACAGCATGTCGTGGGAAGGTAACTATAACACCCGATTCTACAGTAGATCCTAATGCCTGTTTCCACCCCTAGTTTTACAGTCAGACCTGCTACTATTGACGACATCCCTGTCGTACTAGATAATTTGTTAGACAATAGTTTAGAAGATCTACTTCGATATAAAATCAACCCAGTGTTAAGCCTTGCTATGGATATGGAAAATAGCAGGGCTTACCTGATCTCAACTGAAGACAAACCAGCCGCTCTTGTTGGGTTTGAATCTGATTGTTTCTGGATGCACATGTGCAGAGGCATGGAGGAGCATCCAGTAGCTTTTATGAAATGGGCTAAGCGTTGGTTCAAACAAAACAAACCTAAGTACCTTTGGAACCACACAGGTATTGAGTACACTCAAGCCATTAAGATGGCTAAGTTCTTTGGTTTTAAAATATTAAGAGTATTTCCTAGTACTCTGACTAACACTTATCTCGTTGAAATGGTAAACGTATGGACTTCTTAAGCGCAGGTCTGGGTATTATGAGCATGGCTGGTTCCATTATGGGAGCCAATTCTAAAGCCGCCCAACAAGCTGCGTCGCTCGAATACTCTAACACTTTAAACAGGCGTAAAACAGACATTATTAATAAGTACCGTCAGCGTGCTTATGAAAAACGAGTTGACCGTGTACGGGATCAACTACAAGAAAACTTCTCTGCAGCTAATGCTTCGTGGCAAACTGAGCAAGCACGTTTTATTGAGCAGATGCTAGGCTTTAGTTTTCAACAGGCTGACATGACTAAACAGCTTCTACAAGCTGAAGGTTATGCTGCAGCAAGCGAAACGTATGGTAAGAGTGCTGAACGTGCTGCTGCTCTTGAAACCTTGGGCGACTATGGTCGCAGTAATGCAAGGTTTCTTCAAACAGTAGCGAGTGCTGCACGTCAATCTGAGCGTAACATGGCACAGATTAGCGGACAAGCACAACAAGCTGACATGCAAGCTATTGGTACGGTGTACGAAGCACCTATGCCTGAGATGCACGTGGCTAAGTACCAACCTAAATCTGGTGGTCTTAACTCTGCTCTTACTATTATGAATGGTCTAAACGCTGGTATCAATACTGCATTCCAGGCAGATAAGATGTTCGATTTCTCATAATCCTAAGGGAGTTTAAAATTGGCAGCACCAAAAATTAGTCCGTATCAGTTCCAAGGGTTTACGAACCAAACTGCATACGACCCATTGCAGCTACCTGATCCTAGCCGACTTGCTGAATCTAATGTTGCAGCAATCCGTGACTTCTTCAGTCAACAAGAGCGGGAGGGAGTTAAGCAATTTTTAGAAGATGACACTTACGCTAAATTAGCGAAACTAATCCCATCCGCGACTAAAACTATTCTACAAACTGCAGAGTATGTAAAAGGTCAGCAAGAGTCTTGGGCAGAAGAGCAATATTATAATAACGAAGAGGCACGTCTGTTTGATGAAAAACAGTACGAAGAGGACATCGAAAAAGCTAGCGAAGAAGCACACCGACAAGAGCTAGATGCTGCTAATCAAGCCGCTGCTCAAGGTGGTGACATGAGTCACGTAGAGTTTCTCCAGAACTTGTCAGGTCATGCTTATCGTAAGTATTCTGAACTTTACCTTGGTTCTCTTGGTCAATCCTATGACCCATGGATGGAGAATGAGTTAAGTACAAATGACGGTATGTTGGACCTACCTAGTGGTCCGGTTCAGATCAACGATCCTAACCACAGTCCACAAATTCGTCGTATTGTTCGTTCCCACCTTCGTCAAGAGTTCTTTAAACAGAAAGGTTTACGTCTAGCACACCCTGGAGCTAGGTCTAAATTTGCCTACAAGACGATTGACAACGTTGAAGCAACACGAGATAAAGCTTTTACCAAACAGTACAACATCCAACGTAGTTACGAAGTACAACGGTCTGCTGAACAGTACTTGGAAGCAGGTGATTTCCAAACTGCTATTGATACCGTCCGTCCTACCTATGACGATAAGGGTAACCGGCTAGGTCCAGCAGGTGCCTTAGATTGGCTTCAAGATTCTTTGGTGTCCCGCGCTTCAGCAGGTTTGTCTGTTGACTTGAACGCTTTGGCTAACATGCCTATTGATGAGAAGCGTGCTGGTAAAAAGGGAGTAACTTTTTCAACCTTTAATGGTCGTAGGTTTAACGAAATTGCTACAGCAGTTCGTAAAGCTGAGCGTGAGTACACAAATGGCAAAATCAAAGACGGTGAAAATGAAGTTAAAGCAGCGTTTATGAAGATCAACGCTATGCCTTATGGTGAGCGTACTCAAGCTTTTTATAATCAAGCAGCTCAGGAACTTGAAGCCCTGCGCGATCAAGTAGCTCCTTTGATGTCTGATGAAGACGCTGGCATTGCCCGTGTCAAAGAAATGGCTAACACCCACAGTATTAGTGGTGCAGCTCTAAATGACTTGCGTGAAGACTTGGATCAAAAGCTAGCAGCTAATATTGCTACTGCTGATCATCCTTACTTCCTGACTCAACTTGGAATGAAAGATGCTGAGCGTCTGAAACAAGTTAAGGATCAAGCTCCGTACCAGGAAGATGGTATGAAGGAGGGCATGGTCGAAATCAAGTCACACGTTTCGGGTAATGACGAAGCTAAGATCCAGATTAAACTGGATGGAACCTTGGCAGAGACTTACAACTCTCTTGCTGCTGACCTTCAACGTGATTACCAAAGCGCTTACGTTGCATTCCGTGGTCAAGGTATGAACCAAGAGGAAGCTAAGAAAGCGGCTCTTACTGCTGTTAAAGATCAGTTTGCAGCAGATAAAAAAGATAAAGAATCTACTTACTACACTCCTGATAACGGTAAGTCCTTCCCCAACTACTACAAATTCAAACTGTCTTCCGATCCAGAGTTTCGTAAAGATGTCCGGTGGCATACCAATACCATCGCTGAAAACATCATTAGCGCCCCTGGTGGATGGAAACGGGCACTTCTAGAGAATGCTTATCTTGGTGGTAACCTGGATGAGATCCAAGCCGAAGTGGCTCAAGCTAATACGACTGGACGTGCTTCCGATCGTATTCAAGCTATTTGGGCTGGGATGAATGAGAAGGCAGGTAAAACTATTATGCCTACTCCTATGCATCTCCTAGCTTATCTCGCCCAAGGGCATGGTTTGACTGAAGGAACCCAGTTCCTGACTAAGGTTTCGCAAAACTTCAATAAGATTAGTCCTGAAGGTCAACGTGATCTTCAAGAGATCTTCATGGGTAACCGTCCTAATATTGAGAGTCACCTTCGTTACGCTGGTACTACTCAACGTGGTATCTTTAAACCTGAAGAACCTCTTTCTACTTTCCGTTCCCAAGTTAGTTCGGTAACGTTTGAAACTGCAGGTGGGCAGCCTGGTATTGATGTCTTTTTTGAAGATAAGAAGTTCCCCGCTGTACTTTCTGGTACCGTAAAAGATAATCGTGATCAGTATAATGCTGATGGATCTGGTTATGGCAACTTTGTCGTTGTTGAATCCGTCGATCCCGAAACTGGTAAAAAGGTAGATGTTCTGTACTCTCACCTTGCTACCAAGTCCCCATTGAAAGTTGGTCAGCAGATCCAAGCTGGTGAACTTGTGGGCACTCAAGGTGGTACAGGCAGTGTACGCTCTGCTGACGGTACCATCGCAAGTATTGATTTCTTAGCACCTGCCGAAGCTGGCAGCAACAGTATGGTTCCGTATTCTAACTATGATAGCCTTCGCAGGCGCATTGCAGCTCAACTAGGTTACCGAGGTAGATAATGGAAAATCTTAACTACGAAGGTATTGACCTTATTGGACAAGACCAATTAGAAGAGTCTGCTGAAAATCCTGTAAACACACAACTGGCTAAACCTGCAGAACAGCTCTCAGAGGCACCTCCTGAGTCCCCTGAGGAGCCCCGAGAGGCAGGTGAGGTACCAGTATCCCAACAAGATCCTACACACCCCTTAAAGGTCAATAGACAAGAGGGTATCCTTGATACTATTTTTGATGCATTGGCTGCACCAGGGCAAGGTCTTAACGACTACGTGATTGACGAACTGAATAAGATCCCTGGTCTTAATCTTCGTAAATCCCCACGTGCTGAGAATGAGGCTATTAACGCTATCCGTGACATCGGTGGTGTTGTTATGCCCTTCATTGGTTTGCGTAAAGCAACTGGTGGCGCTATCAAGGCTAAGGTTACTCCTAAGCTTCCCCCTCGTGCTCAACGTAGCAAAGCTCTAAAGCTCCTAGGTGAAACTGGTTTGGACCTGGGTCTTGGTGCCTATGTTGATCTTACTGTCGAACAGAACAAGTATAACGACAACCTTGAAGCTACTCTGAAAAAGAACTGGCCAAAGTTTTGGTCCTTTATTCCTTCTGACTGGGCAACCCTTTCTGCTGACTCTCCTGACGTTAAGCAGAAAAAGAATGCTATGACCGGTATGCGTATGGGCGTACTGACTAGCAGTTTGGAAGGACTTATCCGTTTCCACAACGCTCTTCGTAATACTAACGCATTTACTAAGTTCTTCTTTAAAAACAAAGCAGCTGCTAAAAACCTACAGCAGCCAGCAGAAGAGATAGATGATGTCGTTGATGTCGTGGCTGATAACCTGGCTAAGCGTGAAGAAGCTTTGGATGAGGTTGGACAACTCAACCTGTTTAACCAGCAAGACCTTACTAATCCTGTCCTTGGTGTTGATGATGTATTCAACGCTGGACAGTCGGCTATGCGTGATGTAGACGACATGGGTGTGTTTGCTGCTTCTGTGGATAACTGGCGCATCATGAATAATGATGGCACTGTCCACGGTCGTTTGGCTAACATGACCTCTGAAGCTGCTCTGGAGTATGGCACTGACATTGCTCAGATGTCCCAGCGTAGCCTTGTTAAAGGTATTGCTCAGCAGATGTCACTGGCTGGTGACTTTGATGTTCTTACTCCTAGTGGTAAGAGCCTGAGTTCTACTGACCAACTGGCTAAAGCTGGTGATAAACTGGCTGAGATTGTTATTGATCCGTTGGCTGAACCTGGCTTTGTCCGTGCTTTGTTTGATGAAATCAGTGCTATTGCACCTAAGGTCAAAGACCGTGCAGCTAAGAAAGCACTTCAGTTCTACAAGGATGAGGTTGCTAACCTAGACGTTCAACGTGCATCTGCTTATCTTTCTACTTCTCTTGCTGGTCAAGTCTCTGACTTTGCCGAAGCAATGAAGCACATGGATGATCCTGAAGCTATTGCACGTGCACAACATCAGATCTTCAATCGTATGGAGTTCCTGATGGCTGAGGTTAACGCTTCCCGTAAGCTAAACCGTCAGGCTAATGCTTACGTCAAAGGCGTGGCTGCTGGTACTATCCGTCCCGACATGGCAGAAGAGGCTGTGGACTCCGCTATGGAGGTCATGTCTAAGTCTGCACAAGAGGCTAAGGAAACTGTTGGACGGCTGCGTGATATTGCTAAGGAGAATCCGCTGTACCTGAAGCCTATGATTGAGGCGATGGAGCTGGCAGATGGTAACGTTCAGTCGTTGCAAGATCTCTTTAACTACTTCCAACAAAGCACATCTGCTATTCACAAAGGTCTGATTGACGGTCAACCTGAGATCAGGAATGAAATCGTAGAAGGTGTGTACGGTATGCTCCGTAACGCCATGCTTGGTGCTCCCTCCACTTTCTTTAAAGTGTTTGTGGGTAACAAAGCAATGATGTTGAATGAAGTTGTTACGCACATGGCAGGTGCTGCTATTCGTCTTGACGTTCCTGATATAAGACGTGGTTGGTATGCATACAACTCTATCTTGGATGGCTTTTTTAAAGGATCTAAGTACGCTGCCAAGATCATGTACAAGGCATCACGTAACGAGGATATTATTAAACCTCAGATGCGTAATGACATCGTTAACCGTAGCGCCCAAAAGCTAAAGGTTATGCAGTCTTTCGCTGAAGCAGCTTTTGCTGAAGGCAACGAAGGACCTATGTACTTGTATAACGTTGCAAAGAACCTGCAAGATATTAACGACCACGTACTGTCTAGGTACGGTCCTAATGCTATTGCAGCTGATGACGGGTTTACCAAAGGAGTCTTCCATAACATTCGTTCCCGCTTTGAAGCGTATGACGAAGCTATGACAAAAGGTCTTCCTATTGATGAAGCCGTTGACGCTCGTGCTCAAGAGATATTTAAGAGCTATTACGATGAAAACGGACTGCTGTCTAACCCTGCTGCTGAGTACATAGCCAATGATATTGGCATGAACTTGGATAGTCCTCAGACTAAGGCTATCGGAAACTTTATTAAAACTTTCCCGTTCCTTCGTCCGTTCATGTTCTTCTCCACGGCAAAGGGTAACGCTGTTCGTCAGTTTGTTGAGCATAGTCCTGTTAACGTCTTTATGAAAGACTACGATAAACTGATTCTCAACACTCCTATGCGTGAGTTGACTGATCAGGAGATCGACGCAATTATGACTCCCCGTGGGTTGCCTGCTACCCGTGCAGAGTATGACGCTCTGAAATCCAAGTATATTGGTAAGGTAGCTGTTGGTACCATGGCAATGAGTCTGACCCTGGGTATGTTCATGCAGGGACGTATTCGTGGTAATGGTCACTTCCAAGCTAACCGTCAAAAGGTACGTCGGGCTACTAACTGGCAGCCTAAGACCTACATGGGTCTGGATGGTAAGTGGTACAGCTACGAATGGCTTGGTCCTATTGGTGACTGGGTTGCGTTTATGGCTGACGTTATGGATGCAGGTTCTAGCATCACTCAAAACGATGCAGCTAACTTGACCCGTAAAGCTGTCTTTATCTTTGCTTCTGCTCTTGGCGATCGTCAGATGTACAGCAGCCTTGAACCTTTAATGGACATGGTTTCTGGTGACATCTCCGGTGGTCAACGTTGGGCAGCTAACATGACTAGTAACCTTGCACCCCTTGGTGGTCTGCGTAGGGACATGGCTCGTTTGATGAATCCTGCGTTGCGTGAAGTTAATGATGACTTCCTCAGCCTTCTTCGTAACAACAACAACTGGCTTGACATGATTGACAAAGAAGGTGCTCTTCCTGAGACCTACGATTGGCTGACTGGTCACCCCGTTGGTGTTGCTGAAGACTGGAAGGTTCGTGCCTGGAATGCTTTGTCTCCTATGAAAGTTTATGAGGGACATTCCAAGATTCCTGAGCGACAGTATCTACAGGACATTGAATACGATGCTGTTCCTATCTTTAACAAAGGTGAGAACGGTGTTGACTTGACTCCTGATGAACGTTCCGAGCTGTTCCGTATTATGGGTGAGCAAGGTACGTTTAGAAAGGCAATCAATAAGATTATGAACGAGTATCCTGCAGATGACTTCAAGACTTCCTTGAGGGAAGCACGTAGTCTTGCACCTGCTGGTGAAAGTATTCCTGCAGATAAATGGAACTTTGTGTACAACCGTCTCGACATGGCAGCTCGTGCTGCTCGGGAAGAAGCATTCAACCTGATGAATGACGAGATGAAAGCTGACTTGAAAGCTAGAGAGTATGCAGCTGGGGTGAATGCTCGACGTGTTCTCCGTGGTGAAGTCCCTAGTGCTCTGAACATGACTAACAAATAATCCACCATTACCCATTAACTAACTATCGTAATGGCTAATTACTCAGACGAATATCCTTATCAGAGTAATAATCTTTACTCTATTTCATTTGAATACCTTGATAGGGCGGATGTTAAAGTCAGTGTTAACGGTGTTGACACTACTGATCCGTCCTCTACTTATACTTTTGCATTCCAAAACGATACACAGATTAGTTTAACTCCTAACTCTGGCATTGTCGGTAATGGAGTACGGATCTACCGGGAAACTAACACCGACCAACTGGACGTAACGTTCTTTCCCGGTTCCGCCATTAGAGCGGCAGACTTGAACAAAAACTTTGAACAGAATAACTTTGCTACCCAGGAAGTTAAAGAGCGTTTCCTAGACCGAACTGGCGGTGCAATGGAAGGCATTCTGGACATGGGTGGTTACAAGATCACAAACGGTGCGGATGGTACCGATGCAAATGATTTTATTACTTTTGCTCAGCTAAATACAGCTTTCCTAAATCTGGATGCGGATCAAAACGTTATTGCACCTACAGCTAACGTCGCTTTTACTGGTACAACACAGCTTGAAGGTTTAACTGTTAGTGATTCTGCCACCTTTAACACTGACGTAACCATCAACAGCACTGGATTCCTCAAGATTCCCGTCGGCACTAATGCACAACAGCCAGGTCAAACAGACCAACCTGCTGCTGCAGTCGGTCAAATCCGCTTCAACACTGACCTTAGTCAGTTTGAAGGTTATCACGGTGGTAGTATTGAATGGGCGTCTATTGGTGGCGGTGCAACTGGCGGTGGCGGTGACACCGTATTTGTAGAAACTAGTCAACTTATTACTACAGACTATACGTTGACTACTGGAGCTACTATAGCAGAAAAGAAAAACGCAATGTCTGCTGGCCCTGTCACTATTGACCCCGGCGTCACCGTTACTGTTCCTGCTGGTCAATCCTGGGTTATTGTTTAATTATGTCTATTACTATTAACGGATCCGGAACGATTACCGGAGTTTCAGTTGGCGGGTTGCCTGATGGCATCGTCGATACCGACATGTTGGCGACTGATGCGGTTAGCGCGGAAAAGATTGGATCGCTGCCTGCTGGGTCGATTTTGCAGGTTGTAAGTGCCACCAAAAGTGATACGTCTAGTGTTACTGGTTACAGTTGGACAGACACTGGTCTAAGTGTGTCTATTACTCCAAGTTCGTCCAGCAATAAAATTCTTGTGCTAGCGGATATGAACATAGGTGGTGACAATATGTATGACGTTAAACTACGGTTAATGCGTGATACGACAGCACTCGGACTGGGTGATGCTGTAGGTTCAAGGCCACAAGCAACTAGAGTTGTAAACACTCATTCCGCAACTGGTTATGGTGCATATCATCAAATACCTACGAATATTATCTATTTAGACTCACCTTCTACGACCTCTGCAACTACCTATAAAATTCAGTTCGCAACTTACGATGCTCAAACAGCTTATTTAAACAGAAGCGACAATAACGCAACAGATGCAGCCAACGAGTTCGAAGGTACACCTGCGTCATTTATTACTGTTATGGAGGTTGCAGGCTAATGAGACTTAATCACGAAGCTATTTATCGCGCCTACAGTAATTGTCGATCTATCGACGATAGCACTGGAGCCTTCGACGCCAACGGCAACCAGATCGAACTAGACCAATCTCTTGTCGATGCTGCAGCTGCAGAAATCCAAGCGGAACTAGACGCTACCCAATACCAACGAGACCGCCAACCTGAGTACCCCTCACTGGCTGATCTAGCTGACGCCTTGTACTGGTCGAACCAAGGCGATAACACCAAACTTGACGAGTACTACCAAGCGTGTGCAGCAGTCAAAGCTAAGTATCCTAAACCGGAGGTTGAATAATGTCACTTAGATTAAATGGCTCCACATCCGGCTATGTGGAACTTGATGCACCTGCAGCTGCTGGTAGCAACACACTTGTCCTTCCGAATGGGAATGGTACTAGCGGTGAGTTTTTACAAACTGATGGTAACGGTGTTTTGACTTGGGCGACGCCTGTTGATACAACGTCAAACATCACCTACAGCACTGCTCAAGCTACTACCTC
>Ga0181568_10003765_pt1 | contig 13609 bp, 13 predicted proteins | sample 101ome_20_FD_133758 | JGI IMG/M metagenome (GOLD analysis project Ga0181568, IMG submission 133758) | Coastal salt marsh microbial communities from the Groves Creek Marsh, Skidaway Island, Georgia - 101404AT metaG (megahit assembly) | ecosystem: Environmental > Aquatic > Marine > Intertidal... | reverse complement strand
CAGCAGAAAAGCTAACAGCAGATACGGGAACCTCATGGTATGTGATCAAAGCCCAAATCCATGCCGGAGGTCGCGGTAAAGGCGGAGGGGTCAAATTGGCCAAAAGCTTGGATGAGGTAAAATCCATATCAGATCAGATAATTGGGATGCAATTAATCACGCCCCAGACTCCGCCGGAGGGTAAAAAAGTCAGTAGGTTACTGATCGCCGAAGATGTTTATTACCCCGGAGATTCAGAGCCCAAAGAATTTTATGTTTCGGTTTTACTAAACCGGTCCACTGGAAACAACATGATCATGTATTCTACTGAAGGAGGAATGGACATTGAAGCGGTTGCTGAAAAAACGCCCGAGTTGATTTTTACGGAAGAAATTGATCCAGCCCATGGACTTCAAAGCTTTCAAGCCCGAAATGTGGCTTTTAATCTAGGTTTGAGTGGTGTGGCTTTTAAAGGAATGGTAAAATTCATTACCGCATTGTACGATGCCTATGTGGGAGCCGATGCTTCTCTTTTTGAGATCAATCCCGTTTTAAAAACTTCTGATGACAAGATCATTGCCGTAGATGCCAAGGTAACTTTGGACGACAATGCCCTGTTTAGACATAAGGAATACCTAGAACTCAGAGACCTGTCCGAAGAAAACCCTACTGAAGTAGAAGCGCGTCAGGTTGGACTCAACTATGTGGCACTGGATGGAAACGTAGGATGTATGGTCAACGGAGCTGGATTGGCCATGGCGACAATGGATTTGATCAAACAGTCCGGTGGATCTCCAGCCAACTTTTTAGACGTAGGAGGCACTGCCGATGCTGCGCGTGTTGAGACTGCTTTTCGATTGATCTTAAAGGATCCTAATGTGGCAGCTATTTTGGTTAATATCTTTGGAGGGATCGTTCGTTGCGATCGGGTAGCTCAGGGAATCGTAGATGCCTATAAAAATATGGGAGACGCCATAAAAGTTCCTATTATTGTTCGTTTACAAGGAACCAATGCCGACATTGCCAAGAAATTAATCGATGATTCCGGACTTAATGTTTTATCTGCTATAGCCTTTGAAGAAGCCGCGCAAAAGGTACAAGAAGCACTCTGATTGTCATTTTGACATTAATTTTTAAGAATTTACCGACATATTGTCACTTATTTTTTGTTGGTATAGGATTTGAATTAGACTTTAAAAAAATTTATAATTAAAAATCTTAAAGTCATGAATTTAATTAAAAGACAAAACCCCGTATTTACATCCTTGATCGATGATTTATTCCATAATCAAGATTGGAACCATATCAGTAAATCTCTTCCTGCAACCAATATTATTGAAGCCGATGATCATTTTAATATTGAATTGGCTGCTCCTGGAAAGAATAAAAGTGATTTTATAATTGAGTTGGAAGAGGGTGTATTGACAATCTCCTCTGAGATTGACTCAAAATCTACTGAAAAAAACGGTAGCTTTACCCGCAAGGAATTTGGCTACAGCTCTTTTAAAAGATCATTCACTGTTCCTGAAACTGTATCTGCTGATAAAATCAGCGCAAGTTACAAGGATGGAATTTTGACGGTCAGTCTCCCCAAAAAAGCAGAGGCCTTGCCTCAACCTAAAAAAATGATTTCAATTAAGTAAATGAATTAATTTTATTATAGTGTAAAAAGGCTCGGTTGTTGATCGAGCCTTTTTTATTGCAGTTGGTTCTGCAAAGATTTTATATCGTCCCTAAGCCTTGCTGCTTCAATAAAGTCGAGATCTTTGGCAGCGTTTTCCATGGCCTTTCGCGACTCCCGAATTTTCTTTTCTATCTCCTCTTTGCTCAAATAGCGGTTTTTGGCTTCGGCGGCTTTTCGATCACTCAACTCCTGGGCATAGGTGGCTACCGAATTTTTGGATAAAGCATTGTCCAATGACTTGTTAAGAGCCTTGGGAGTAAGATTGTTTTTTAGGTTGTATGTTTGTTGTTTGTCCCTGCGGTAAAGGGTTTCATCTATTGTTTTTTGCATACTTTTGGTAATATTGTCGGCATACATGATGGCCTTTCCATTGATATTTCGAGCTGCCCGACCAACGGTTTGGGTCAAAGAACGGTGACTTCTTAAAAAACCCTCTTTGTCTGCATCCAAAATGGCCACCAATGAAACTTCCGGTAGGTCCAAGCCCTCCCTCAATAGGTTGACCCCTACCAATACGTCAAATAATCCTTTGCGCAGGTCTTGCATGATCTCCACACGTTCCAAGGTGTCCACATCACTGTGGATGTATCGACAACGGATGTTGACCCGTGCAAAATATTTGGTCAACTCTTCCGCCATTCTTTTGGTCAGTGTGGTCACCAGCGTGCGCTCGTCTTTTTCCACTCTGACTTGTATTTCCTCTATCAGATCGTCAATTTGATTCAAACTGGGTCGAATCTCTATTTCAGGATCCAGCAGTCCGGTGGGCCGAATGATCTGTTCCACATAAACCCCTTCGGTTTGTTTGAGTTCATAGTCTGCCGGAGTAGCACTCACAAAAAGAACTTGATTTTGCAGGGCTTCAAACTCTTCAAATTTTAAGGGTCGGTTGTCCATGGCAGCCGGTAAACGGAAGCCGTAATTAACAAGGTTTTCCTTTCTACTTCGATCCCCTCCATACATGGCATGAACTTGAGAAATAGTTACATGGCTTTCGTCCACCACCATTAAATAATCATCGGGAAAATAATCTAGCAAACAGAAAGGTCGTGTCCCAGGGTCTCTACCGTCCAAATAGCGGGAATAATTCTCAATTCCTGAACAATAGCCCAATTCACGTATCATCTCAAGATCAAACTCGGTACGCTCATTCAACCGTTTGGCTTCCAAAAAATTTCCATTGGTATTAAAATAGTCGACCTGTTTCACCAAATCGACTTGGATTTGACTGATGGCATTTTGTATTATATCTGGAGAAGTAACAAACATGTTGGCAGGAAAAAGTGTAATTCGATCGAATTTTTCCAAAAGCTTGTTTTCTATGGGGTCAAAAGATTCAATTTCTTCGATTTCATCACCAAAAAAATGGATTTTAAAGGCCACATCCGCATAGCCGGGAAAGATATCAATGATATCACCGTTGACCCTAAAATTTCCTCGGTTAAACTCACCTGTTGTACGTGAGTAAAGGCTTTGTACCAATCGGTGCAAGATTTTGGTTCTAGAGATGACCTCTCCTTTTTCAATAGCGATGACATTTTTTTGAAATTCTACTGGATTTCCAATTCCGTACAAACAGGATACAGAGGCAACTACCAAAACATCTCTTCTTCCAGAGAGGAGAGATGATGTGGTACTCAAACGCAGCTTTTCAATTTCTTCATTTATAGAAAGATCTTTTTCAATGTACAAACCACTAGTTGGGATATAAGCTTCGGGCTGATAGTAATCGTAATAGGAAACAAAATACTCAACAGCATTTTTGGGAAAAAACTGTTTGAATTCTGAATAAAGTTGAGCAGCCAAAGTTTTATTGTGTGCCAGAACTAATGTGGGACGTTGTAATTCTTGAATTGCATTGGCTACCGTAAAGGTTTTACCTGACCCAGTAACCCCTTGCAGCGTTATGTATTTCTCTCCCTCGGAAAAACCTGTTGTGATTTGGCGTATAGCCTCCGGTTGATCACCTGTTGGAAAAAAGGTGGATTCCAGTTTGAATTGCATCTTGCAAAATTAAAGTTTAAATCACCGTTTTACAATATTATACATATGTTTTAGCCTATTGACTTAATTTAGAAACTCAATTAAGAAAAAGAGGTATTTTTGTTAAAAACAGTAATGTGGAGGAGAAATTGATTTCCCAAAAAAAACCTTTTTTTTCAATATCCGATGCGTTGATGCATTTTTTGAAAAAATACGACCGTTGGATGGATTCTTTTATTTGTTACGAGGACTTGTTGCGTTTTTCCGGTTCTGTAGTTGTATATGACAAAAATGATCAAGATACCTTATGGGTTAGGGCTTACTATTCCGATTCTGACCGTGAGGAAATAGATCGTCATCTCAAAACGATTTACACCCAATTGCATTCAGATGGGGGTGATTCCTCATTACCGGATCTTAACATTGACGCGATTGACTACTGCACCTTTGGCAATTCAAAACCTTTTAGGATAAAAATTCGAAATATATTGAACGATAACTTTACCTATTTCTATGTAAAGAAAACGGATGCTTCCAGGGTTTACGGGCTAGAGTTTGAACATATCCTTTCACCCTATAACCTCAATTATATGGTCAATCACGATACTTTAATCGAGGAACATATTGCAGGGATTCCGGGAGATGTGTTTATTAAGGATTATTTACCCCAATGCAGTTCAGCAGAAAAAGCCCAAATCGCCAAAGAGTATGTCAAGTTCAATGAACGTTGTATGGTACGATTGTTGGGAGACATGCGAGCCTACAATTATGTGGTGATTCCCATTCACGATTTCGATCAGGTGATATACAAGATTAGGGCCATAGATTTTGACCAACAATCTTATGAAGGTAAATTTTCAGTCTATCGACCTCAATTCTTTAAAGAAAATTATCCATTGATGCTAGTGATCAAGGACAAGTTAAGTCATGAGTCCATTGTACAATACAAAATTGAAGAACGTTCCATATTATCCAGACGATTAATTAACTCGGGCAATCGGATTGATTTTTTGGTGAACATTATGAAGAATGATCGCTTGACCAAATCAGAAAATCTTGAAAAGTTAAAAAACGAAATTTTTGTTTTTACCAAAGACGATGCTTTTACAAAAAGCAAATCCATGGGTGAGTTGATGCAAGCTGCATTTGATTACATGAGAAGGAATTACCAAAATGTCAGTTTGGGGGATTTACTCTAATAAAATTTGTCATTGTCAAATTCATCATCCTCTAAGTCATCCTCTTTATTGAGAGATTCTTCTAAACCTTCCTCAGCCACAAAATCTTTATCTGGTGGGGTTTCGGGTACTTCACCATGTGAAAAAATAAGACTTGGATAACCCTTGAGGTGGTCTTTCTCGGCAGTTTCTACCAATTCCACAAAAAACGTCCAAAGGTTGAGGAAATCGTAAACGTAGATCAGATGGTTTTCATTTTCCGATAGGATTTTATTGAGTGGTTTATCGTTGAGTGGTTTTTCTCCCACTCCCATATCAACCAAGGGCAATTCCTCACCTTGGTCCCAATTTTCATTGGAGCGATAGAATGAAGCCATTTCGTTACCGGCAAAACCAAAGGATTGTGAGACCGCGTCGTGCAGCTCTTCTAGGGTGGCGGTGGCTTCAATTTCAAAATCTCGGATTACATCGGTTTCGGTGTCTAAAATTGCACGTATTCTATAGATCATATGACTTTCTGTTTGACATTATTTGTAATATAAAAAAAGATTGTGCCCCGAAAAGCAGGGCCGCAATGGTTAAATGTAAAGGTTGAGAACTGAAAGGAAAATCTAGATAAAACATCAAAATACCACTAAAAATCTCCAACCCGATCAATCCCAAAATTTGATTAAAGACCTTGACATTGCTTTTAATTTTTCGCAACATCCAAAAAATAATTAAATGAACTCCCAAAACCAGCAGTGACAAAGTTCGGTGTACATAAAATTTGATAGGCGCAGGGTCGAGCCATTGTCCGGGAGGTTCATGCATTTGTAAATCGACAAATTGACGGACTTGGGTTCCCAGCCCAATTTGGAATAGGGTCAAAAGTACGGCAAACCAAGCCCAAAATTTCATAATCCTACTAGAGGGAATCGAAAATATCTTTTTTTGACTGGTAAAAAGTAAGAAGACCAGTTCCAATACAATCAAAAGGGCCATACCCATGTGCAGACTGATGCGATAAGGAGCCAGATGAGAATCAACGACCGTTTTTCCCAACCAGGCTTGGAATCCCATTCCTAAGAGAATCAAAATGGAAACGATGGGATAGGAGACGTTTATTTTCCAACTCCAAAAGGACAAAACCGTCATGATCAAAACGGCCAACCCGGCCAGGACACCTAACAAGCGATTCAGATATTCAATCCATGTGTGGTATGGATTAAACAGGGCATAGTCGTGCTGGGTGTAGAAGTCCCAATTGTCGTCTTTAAATGTAACGGAAGACTTAAACTCGCTATTGGCAACCCTGAGTTTCTCTTTCAGTATAATGACTTGTCCTTTGGTGTATTGATGATCAGGTTTCCACTCGAGTTGAGCCTTTTCGGTTGGGGGAATCCAATAGCCAAAACATTTGGGCCAATCGGGACAACCCATACCACTTCCGGTCATTCGGACAATGGAACCGGCCGTAATAACCAAATAAACCAAGATTAGACTGATCTTGACCGATATTTTAAAATTATTCTCCATTAGCTTTAAGTCCTATTTCACTCCCTTTTTTTATCATCATAGCAAAAGCTGCCTCGTATTCATTTGGAATTTCGCCTTCTAAAATGGCTTCTTTAATGGCTTCTTTGATGAGTCCTATTTCTTTACAAGGTCTTAAATTAAAATGATTCATGATCATTTCTCCGGTTACAGGCGGTTGAAAATTCCTGACTCGATCTCTTTCCTCGACTTCTTTGATTTTTTGCCTAACAAGCTTAAAATTTTTATGATAGCGTTTGAATCTTGCGGGGTTTTTGGTGGTGATGTCAGCTTCACAAAGGGTGATCAAATCTTCTAAAATTTCACCTGCATCAAAAACTAACCGCCTTACGGCAGCATCGGTAACGATGTCTTCTGCAATGATAATGGGTCTGGAACTCATCATCACTAGCTTTTGAACGTATTTCATTTTTTCGTTCAGGGGCATTTTTAGGCGTTTGAAGATTTTGTAAACCATTTTGGAGCCTAAAAACTCGTGCCCGTGGAAGGTCCAGCCGATTTTGGGGTGGAATTTTTTGGTCGGGGCCTTCCCAATATCATGTAGCAGTGCCGCCCAGCGGAGCCAAAGATTCTCTGTATGATGGCAAATATTGTCGACCACCTCCAGGGTGTGATAGAAATTATCCTTATGGCATTGACCTTCAATTTCCTCAATTCCTTTAAGTTGGATAAGTTCAGGTAAGATGCGTTCCAACAGATCATTTTGCTCCAGCATGAGAAGTCCCTGGGAGGGTTGAGTTGTCAGGATTATTTTATGTAGTTCCTCTACAATACGCTCTTTGGAGATGATTGCAATTCGATGAGCATTTTTTTTGATCGCTTTGAGTGATTGGGCTTCAATTTTAAAATTCAATTGGGCTGCAAATCTGATAGCACGAAGCATACGGAGGGGATCGTCTGAGTAGGTTATACTGGGTTCCATAGGAGTTCTAATAACACCATTTTGGAGATCTTCCAAACCGTTAAAGGGATCGATAAGTGTTCCTTTGTCTTTTGCATTCAGGCTTAAGGCCAGTGCGTTTATGGTAAAATCCCTGCGGTTTTGATCGTCCTCTAAAGTTCCTTGTGAGACTTTTGGATTTCTACTGTCTTTTGTATAGGACTCTTTTCTTGCGCCTACAAATTCCAGATTGATATCCCGCCATTCTACCATGGCAGTGCCAAAGGATTTAAAAACTTGTACGGTTTTTGCTCCGGGCAACTCCATTTGAACCGCTTTGGCCAGTTCTATTCCTGAACCTACAGTCACCACGTCAATGTCTTTGGCTTTCCCTCTGCCGAGTAAATGGTCGCGAACAAAACCGCCTACCAGATAACTCTCAAGGGACAAATTGTCCGCACAGCGGGCCAAGGCTTGAAACACTTCTTTTTGAAGAACAGCATGGAAGTCTTTTTTTAACATGGTTAGGGTCTCAAAAGGGATATTTTCCCCGACGGTTCAATTTTTATGCTTCTTTAAGGCTGTGGATTCACTTTGTCCTTGTCCATCTCAATGATATGTTCAACACCGGTTATAATTTCCTTATCAATATCTGAGAATTTTTGAGGGTGTTTAGCACCGCTGATGTTGGCCGAAGTAGATACCAATGGCTTTCCAAATGCTTTAATCAATGGGTTACAAAAATGATGATTTACGATTCTGATGGCTACTGTGTTTTCATGAGCAATAGCATTTTGTGCTAGGCCTTTTGGATTGTAATAAATCACAGTGGTAGGTCTATGGTCATTAATGTAATGATCTAACTGTGGAGGTAAATCATCAATGTGTTTTTTGAGCATTTCAATATCAGAGACCATGCATACCATGGCCTTGCTGTCAGGTCTTTTTTTTAAATCATATACTTTTCTTACAGCTTCGGAATTGGTAGCGTCACAAAGAATACCCCATATTGTATCAGTCGGGGCTAGGACCAGCCTACCGGCTTCCAGAATTTTGATGATCTGTTTCATTTATGGAACAAAAATAGGGCTTTCTCTCAGCTTGATCAATATTAAAATCCCTTAGAAAACAATTCGCGCCAAAATGGGATTAATACTTTTAGGATTTCTCTTTTGGAGGAGTCGATAAAACTCAACAAATACAATTCAACTGTCTTATGAAATTTTAACCATCGGTGTGCCCATTTTTTTTTATTTCCTAAAAAATGCTTTTCAATGTAAATGTGGGTGGATTTAATGACGGCTACTTTGGTCTTTATTTTGGTTTCTAAATTAATACGGGACGAAACTCCATGAGAGTGGAGGCATTCCCATTCATTAAGTAAAACCCTACTGAGTTTTGCTTCAGCAGCTCTTTTGAATAAATCAATGTCTTCACAATACATCCAAAATCGATCGTCCCAGCCTCCGATCAAATCGAAATGTTCCTTGTGCATCATCACAAAGGAACCTGAAATCCATTGGGAAAGGCGATGGGGTTTTTGGCCATTGCCTTTTTGGTTTGGTCGGGATGCAAAATCAATCGTTCCAGAGATCGCAGTAGTCCCGCACTGTTCCATACATTGGGAAAAATACCATAGGGATGGGTGTTTTTTCCGCTTTCACTCAATTGTTTGATGGTGATCAAATGAAAGTCGGGATGTTGATCACAATAGGGGATCAAAGTCTGCAAACAGTCTTTGGGCAGTCGCGTATCGGGATTAAGAAACAATAGCCATCGGTTTGAGATATTTTGGGCTCCTAGATTACAGGCCGCAGCATAACCGGCATTGGTGTCATTTTTAATCCACTCTACCCAAAGGAATTTTTCCATAAAACTTTCGAGCACTCCATCGTCGGAGCGATTGTCTACCACGATTACCTTCTCTGCCTTTTCTGTTTGATAATCTAGACTTGACAAGCAGCCTTCCAGTTTACGCCAAGAACGGTAGTTTACAATAACAATAGTGAGATCGAGCATAATTTTGTATGCTTTACACGGCTACATCATGTTCTCTTAGCGCATTGTTCAATGAGGTCTTTTTATCCGTACTTTCTTTTCTTTGACCGATGATCAAAGCACAAGGTACCTGATAATCTCCTGCAGGGAAAGTTTTGGTATAACTTCCCGGAATGACCACGGATCTTTCGGGAACCACTCCACGGTATTCGACCGGGCTTTCTGCCGAAACATCAATGACTTTGGTTGATGCGGTTATGACCACATTAGCTCCCATTACAGCTTCTTTTCCAACTCTGGCTCCCTCTACCACGATACACCTCGATCCAATAAAAGCATTGTCTTCGATGATCACAGGAGCAGCTTGAAGGGGTTCTAACACTCCTCCGATGCCTACACCACCACTGAGGTGTACATTTTTTCCAATTTGAGCACAACTGCCCACAGTTGCCCAGGTATCCACCATGGTTCCTGCATCAACATAAGCTCCTATATTGACATAGCTGGGCATCAGTATGACTCCACTAGAAATATAGGCTCCGTGTCGAGCGATGGCATGCGGAACGACCCGAATTCCTTTTTCTTTATACCCTCTTTTTAGGGGCATTTTGTCGTGAAATTCCATGGGACCAGCTTCCAAAGTCTCCATCTTTTGGATGGGAAAGTAGAGCACTACTGCTTTTTTGACCCATTCGTTGACTTGCCAACCCCTATCTGTGGGATTTGCTACTCGCAATTTTCCTGTGTCTAATTGACGGATGACTTCTCTTATGGCTTCCTGGGTTTCACTTTTTTCGAGTAATGTTCGATTTTCCCATGCGGACTCTATTATGCTTTGCATATTATTTTTTTTCAAAAATACTCAATTCAGTAGTTTTAATCGCCATAATTGTCTTCTCAAAAAAAGTATATTTGCATAGACAATGGGGGTACTGATTGGAATTGATTTCGGAAAAAAACGCACAGGATTGGCTCATACCGATGCTGAGCAAATTATTGCCAGTGGTTTGACTACTTTGGAGACCCACAAGGCCCTTTCATTTCTTGTTGATTATCAAAAAGAAACCTCAATTATTAAGTTTGTTGTTGGACAACCCAAACAGAAAGACGGAAATCAATCTGAGTTAGAAGCAGACATTCTACTTTTTATTGGCCGATTAAAAAAAACATTTCCAACAGTAGCTGTTGTTCGCCAAGATGAGCGTTTTACCTCAAAAATGGCTTTTAACAGTCTCATTCAAACAGGAGCAAAAAAAAAGACCAGAAAAGACAAAGCAGTTATTGACGAAATCAGTGCAACCTTGATTTTACAGTCTTATTTGATGTCAAATTCTAAATCAGTTTTATGATATTACCGATCATAGCTTATGGATCCAATGTTCTAAAAGTTAAGGCATCTCCTGTAGATATTGAGGATCGAAATTTGAATAAACTGATTGCAGATATGTGGGAAACCATGTACAATGCGAATGGCGTAGGGCTAGCTGCTCCACAAATTGGAGAATCCATTAGATTATTTCTTATTGACGCCACCCCTTTTGTTAATGACGAGGGACTGAGTAAAAAAGAGGTTGAGGTCTTAAAAAATTTTAAGAGGGTTTTTATTAATCCCAAGATCATAAATGAGAATGGAAAAGAATGGAATTTTACCGAAGGTTGCTTAAGTATCCCCAACATCAGAGAGGATGTTTCACGAAAAGAGGAGATTACTATACATTTTTTGGATGAGCAATATAAGGAACAAACATTGACCTTGAATGGTTTGGCAGCTCGAGTAGTTCAACATGAATATGACCATATTGAGGGTATTTTGTTTACTGATAAACTCAGTCCTTTGAAAAAAAGATTGTTGAAGGGTAAATTGAATAATATCAGTAAAGGCAATATTAAACCGGATTACAAAATGCTTTTTTCAGCCAAAAAAAAAAGAAAATGAGTGAATCTACTCTAGATAAAATTTTAACTATCTCCGGTAAACCAGGTTTGTTTCTAATGGTCGCTCAAACCAGTAAGGGTGTAATCGCGGTTTCACTTAACGATAAAAAGAAAATTGTCACTAACTTGAGACAACAAATCAATGTTTTGTCAGAAATAAGGGTGTACGGCTTAAAGGAAGAAGTGCCTTTAAATGAAATTTTTGAGCGAATGTATCAATTAGAAAATGGCCAGTCGGCTAGAATAAAACCCAAAGCTTCCAAAGAGGAACTAGAGTCTTATTTTTTTGAGGTTTTTCAAGATTATGATAAAGAGCGTGTTTATGGCAGCGACATCAAAAAAATTATACAGTGGTACAATTTACTGTTGGATTCAGACCAATTTAAATTCGATCTGCTGAAAGAAAAAAAACCTTTCGGCAAAGAGAAAGGATAAATGGGATCTAGAGCAGCACAACTTCAGGCTTTTGAGCGTTTGCTTGATATTATGGATGAACTTAGGGAAAAATGTCCTTGGGATCGAAAACAGACTTTTGAAACCCTACGTCATTTAACCATCGAGGAGACCTATGAATTAGGAGATGCTATTTTAGAATATAATTTAGAGGAAATCAAAAGTGAACTCGGGGATCTTTTGCTCCATATTGTTTTTTATTCCAAAATAGGTAGCGAAAAAAAGGCTTTTGATATTGCCGATGTTGCCAATCAAATTTCTGAAAAACTGATTCACCGACATCCTCATATTTATGGTGAAATCGATGTGGAAAATGCAAGCCAAGTGGCCAAAAACTGGGAGGCCATTAAGTTAAAAGATGGTAAAAAAAGTGTACTGGAAGGAGTTCCCAAAAGCCTCCCAGCTTTGGTCAAGGCCCATCGAATTCAAGATAAAGTATCTGGTGTAGGTTTTGACTGGAATAAAAAGGAAGCCGTATTCGAAAAGGTTAAAGAAGAGTTGGATGAATTAAAGGCTGAGATAGATGCCATGAGTTCGAACAAGATTGAGTTGGAATTTGGTGATTTGATGTTTTCTTTGGTCAATTACGCCCGATTCCTCAAGATAAATCCGGAAAATGCATTAGAACGCACAAATAAGAAATTTATCAAACGCTTCAACTATATTGAAGAAAAAGCTGAAAAATCTAAAAGAAAAGTTAGTAGCTTGAGTATTGAGGAAATGGAGATTTTATGGCAGGAGGCCAAAAAAAGGTACTGATTTAAACCTTTCTTCCTTTTTCCTCACCATCATTTTCTATAGGCTCGTCATCAACCCCTGCATTTCTTGCAGTCATTTCTCTTTTTAGTTTTCTCAAACCGACCAGTTGTTCTTTGTGCTTTTCGATTTCAGATTTGAGCTGATCCAACTTAGAGGTAACATCAGTCAAGAGGGGATTGTCAGAGCTGGAATTTGAAAAATAATCGAGATTGTTTTCCAATTGTCTTGCCTCTGAATTGAATTCCTCAATAACTCTTTTGGTGTTTTGAATCTCAACAGACAGTCCATTTTCATCTTCTTTAATGATGGAAAAACGAATGTAGTTTTTGGCCTCTTGACTTAAATCCTTTTTCATGTCTGATTTATCTATCAGGGAAAAGAAGGCAAAATTGAACCCTTCAATACTTTTTGAATTGGCAGCTCCTGTCAACTCTCCCAACTGACTGTACTCACCCCATTGATGATCGAAAAATTCTTTAAAAGACTCCAATTCGGTTGGTATTTGAAAATTTTCTATGGCTTTGACGAAATCTTCTTTCTTTTGGTATGCCTCTTCTTCGTTTTTGTTGATTCTTTGATAACCAGATTTGATACGCTCAAAATAAAGGTTACATTGTGAACGAAACTTCTCCCATAACGTGTTGGAAATCTTTCGAGGAACAAATCCAATTACTCTCCATTCTTTTTGAATGTTTTTCATTCGATTACTGTAATTTCTCCAGTCGTCTTTTTCTAAGATTTCAGTTACTTCACTTATCAAGGCTTTTTTGAGATCAATATTCTTTTTTTGTTCAGATTTCTGAAACTTGTAAAATTGATTTTTTTCACGATTTACTTCTCGGCTAATTTCTCTAAATTGATTCCACAAGGACTTGCTATGTTTTTTTGATACCTGACCAATGGATTGAAATTCAGTCCTCATTTTATTGAATTCTTCAATGATTTTTCGCCAATCGTTGTGATTTTGAGGAGGATTGTTTTTGATCTCCTTCATTTGATCTAAGATCAAGTTCTTTTTATTGAGATTTTCCTCTAAAATATTATCATATTCTTTGTCAAACTGTTGTCTTCTGTTATGAATGACTTGACTGGCAGCTTGAAAGCGGGTCCATAATTCTTCTCGGTGTTCTTTAGCTACTGGCCCAAGGTCATTTTTCCATAGCCTATGAAGCGTGTTGAGGTCGCGTGAGGCTTTTATAATATCAGGTATCGTTGAAAGTTTTT
>Ga0181568_10003754_pt1 | contig 13629 bp, 15 predicted proteins | sample 101ome_20_FD_133758 | JGI IMG/M metagenome (GOLD analysis project Ga0181568, IMG submission 133758) | Coastal salt marsh microbial communities from the Groves Creek Marsh, Skidaway Island, Georgia - 101404AT metaG (megahit assembly) | ecosystem: Environmental > Aquatic > Marine > Intertidal... | reverse complement strand
TCGCATTTTCTGCGACACGCTGCCCGTTTTTTTATGCGCGTGTCTACTTGACTCGCGATTGCCAAATCACTTAGATTGCTGCACGCTCCTACCTTTTAATCTCTGAATCAACCAATGGAGGTGAAGCCATGTTGAAGAGAGCCCTTATTGTCGCTCTGCTCGTTTTTGGAGTGCATATGGCGGATGCACAGTTAACCGTTTATTCGGAGCCTGTTGCGGCCGTCGATAATATCCCTCCTGCCCCAGTGACCAACCTACAGGCTTTGGTCGCCATGGATTCGGGCGAACGCAGCGTGGGTTTAACCTGGACTCTGTCTGCCGATGATGCGCTTTCTTTTCAGGCTTCCGTCGGTGGTGCGGTCGTGCTTTCTGGGGATGTGCGCGGCTATCGAGTTTACAGGATAGATGAAGGTGGAGACGAACTCTTACTTGCGACGCTGTCCGCTGGTACCTCAGAATATGTGGATCCTACCGTTGAAGATGGAGCATCCTATATCTACTCGGTGCGCTCTTTTGACCTAGACAACGAAACGGAAATAGATGCCGTTGCTGGTTCGGACGCAGACCGCGCGCGCATGGTTCTTGTAGGAGGCACCACGCAGGTTGTTGTGGAGACGAAAATCAAGGCATCTATGCGTATTGACAGCGAACTGAATCTTGAAGATGAGGAAGCCGTTGGCGTGTTTACCAATCAGTTTACTGAGCGAATGGCTGCTCTGCTTAGTATCAGCCCACAGCGCATCATCATTACTGGACTTGCCGCTGGCAGCGTTATTGTCTCTTTCGAGATAGCAGAACCCGATGTGACGAGCGCTGATGAGTTTAGCGCTACGGCGGTGCTGGAGGCGCTTAAATCCGAAGTTGCTCAGGGTACAGATGCATTTGATTCATTGGGCGGTGTCCTGTCTCTGGAAGATAATTCCACTTCTCAACTAGTCCCTGTGACCGCGCCCTTGGACCGCAATGGCGATCTCATCGTCGGATGGTTTACCCGCGAAGGGGACCAAGTTGACTTTGACGACTTTTTCCTTTTTGCTGATTACTTTGGCACTGCACAAGGAGAAACCGGCTATGATGCGCGGTTTGATATTGTGCCTAACGGTCGTATCGACTTTGGCGATTTCTTTCGCTTTGCAGATGACTTTGGCAAGGTTGTAGCCAACGCTTCTGTCATTAGCGGAGGTTAAGAAAGCAAACTGTAGTGGATGGAGTGCGTCGGAGGCGATGTTCCCCATCCACTACAGGCCTCTTGACAAGTAGTCTATTGGGTCCTAACTTTGTGTTCAGTTTTACTTCTTGCTTGTTCACATACGAAATCCCGCACAACGGAGTACCGGAGCATAGCTACCCAGAAGAGTCTCACTAGGGTATACGAGCGGTTTCCTCTGGTTTTGACCGAGTTTCAGGGTGCAGACATATAGCATTCTTCCCTAAATCCAGAATAATACGACCACAAGACTAGTTTGGCTCTCATTTTGAGATTGAAAGTGAGAGTTGGGCGCGTACACCTACCGACAACCTCAAATCCGATATTTTAGCACGAAGCTATCTATAAAAACCCAGTCTACTCCAATCGTCAGCTAGTATGGACGTAAACTATTTTGCAAAGGTCGCAAGGAGACAGAATGCCGCCTGCCAATAAAAATCAGAAGATGAACATCGTCGAGCTTCAGCGTATGAATATCCTAGACCTGCAGGAGTTGGCTAGGAACTTGGAGGTCGCCGACTTCACGGCCTTGCGCAAGCAGGAACTGATCTTCGCAATTCTTAAGCATCAGACGGAACGCAGCGGGCTCATATTTGCCCAGGGCGTTCTTGAAGTCTTAGAAGAGGGCTTCGGTTTCCTGCGCTCTCCGAGCTACAACTATCTGCCTGGTCCCGACGACATATACGTCTCGCATTCGCAGATTAAGCGCTTTAGCCTACGCACGGGCGATACGATCTCTGGTCAAATTCGACCGCCTAAAAACGACGAGAAGTATTTTGCGCTACTGCGCGTAGAGGCGATCAACTTTGAAGACCCAGAAGTAACAAAAAACAAGACGATCTTTGAGAACCTCACGGCTCTCCATCCGGCAGAACGCTTTAAGCTCGAACACAATCCCAAAGACATGACTACGCGCATTCTCGACCTCCTTTCTCCGATAGGGAAAGGACAGCGCGGTTTGATTGTTGCGCCTCCGTTTACGGGTAAGACCATGCTTTTGCAAAAGCTGGCCAACGCGATTACCACGAACCATCCGGAAGTCGTACTCATCGTGCTGCTAATCGACGAGCGCCCAGAGGAAGTCACGGACATGCTGCGCTCCGTTAATGGGGAAGTCATCAGCTCGACCTTTGACGAGCCGGCAACGCGCCACGTCCAAGTGGCCGAAATGGTTATTGAAAAAGCGCGCCGATTGATCGAGCACAAGCGCGATGTGGTGATTTTACTCGACAGCATCACGCGTTTGGCGCGTGCTTATAATACTGTGACACCTCATTCCGGTCGTATTCTGACCGGTGGTGTCGATTCGACGGCGCTCCAGTGGCCGCGACGCTTTTTTGCCGCCGCGCGCAATGTCGAAGAAGGTGGTAGTTTGAGCATCATTGCAACGGCGCTTGTCGAGACGGGCAGTCGCATGGATGAGGTTATCTTCGAAGAATTTAAGGGAACGGGTAATATGCAGGTTCAATTGGACCGCCGCCTGAGCGGCCGACGCATTTATCCAGCCATTGATGTAACTCAGACCAGCACGCGTAAAGAAGAATTGCTGCTCTCCGAGTTTGAGTTGAGTCGTTCTTGGATACTGCGACGCATTCTCAACCAAATGGGGGTTGTTGAAGGCATGGAGTTTCTCATGGAACGCATGGAAGGCACCTCGTCAAATGAAGAATTTCTCAAGGCTATGAACGACTAGTACGCAGCGGTGTGGATCTTGCATTTTTTCTTTTGCAGTGTATTTTATTAAATCTTGTAAAAGAAACTAATTTCGCTTTCCTGAGCGTTCGGAGGTAACAAAGTGAAGACTGATATTCATCCAGATTATCATCCTGTAATCTTTCTTGACTCTAGCTGCGACTTCAAAATCTTGTCGGCATCCACGATGAGTTCGGAAGAGACCATGGAGTGGGAAGACGGCAACAGCTATCCGGTCATACGCGTCGAAGTGAGTTCTGCTTCGCATCCCTTCTATACGGGTAAGCGTCAGCAGGTCCTAGATCGCGGTGGACGGATCGAGCAGTTCCAGCGTCGCTATGGTAAAAGCGAAAGCGCCGCTGAGGCCGCACCGGAAGAAGCTGAGGCAGCCGAACAGGCTTAAAGCATTACGTCATACGTAAAGAGGTGGTAAGGCGCGTTTAACGAACGATGCCTTATCGCCTCTTTTCGTGTACGGAGAGCTCATTGTGAAACCGGCCGTCGTGCCACGGTTGTAGCATGCTATTATTTGTCTGAAGAGTGCGCGAGGTGCACGCACACATTTTACGGTGAGAGAGTGGTCATGTTGGAAAAATTGCTGGAGTTAGAAAAGCACTACGAAGATCTCAACGCCCAGCTTTCAGCGCCAGAGACGGGGCAAAATCCTGCGCTTTTCCAAAAGCTGGCGCGCGAAGTGGGCGATATGCGCGAAGTGGTAGAGGTGACTGCTATCTATCGACAGGCAAAGGCGCGCTGTGACGAGGCCGATGAGATTATTGCAGCAGGTGAGGACGAGGAGTTGGTCGAGCTCGCTGCGGCGGAACGCGAGGACCTGAGTGCACAGATAGAAGAGTTAGAGGCTCAGCTCAAAGTTCTTCTCATTCCCAAAGACCCGAATGATGCCCGCGATGCAATTATTGAAATACGCGCCGGCGCCGGCGGAGACGAGGCAGGTCTCTTTGCCAGCGATATTCTCCGCATGTACCAGCGCTTTGCTGAGCGCAATAGCTTAAAAATAGAAATGCTGTCCTCTAGCCTTAATCCCTCTGGAGGCTTTAAAGAAGTTGTATTCTCCGTAACCGGCAAGGAGGCTTTCGGTCGCCTTAAATACGAGAGCGGCGTGCACCGGGTTCAGCGCGTGCCCAAAACGGAAACGGCGGGTCGTATTCACACGTCGGCTGCATCGGTTGCCGTGCTTCCCGAAGCCGAGGACGTTGAAGTTGAAGTCAATGAAGATGACTTGAAAATTGAGGTCTACCGCTCTAGTGGTCCGGGTGGTCAGAGTGTAAATACGACGGATTCTGCGGTGCGGATTACGCACGTTCCGACGGGCATAGTGGTAGCCTGTCAAGACGAGAAATCACAGCTGAAAAACAAGAATAAAGCGATGAAGATTCTGCGGGCACGCCTGTATGACAAAATCATGTCAGAGCAAAAAGCCAAACGAGATGCGGCGCGGGCGGGACAGATTGGTTCGGGAGATCGCAGCGCTAAGATTCGCACGTATAATTATCCGCAGGGCCGAGTGACGGATCACCGGATTACGCTGACTCTATATCGGCTTGAGGAGGTCCTCGACGGAGATCTAGATGAGTTCGTACAGCAGCTTGCACTCGCGGCTCAGGAGGAAAGCCTGCAGTCGGCCGACCAATAGAGTCTAAGGCCTTATGTCTACGTCGCGCAGTTGGAAGCTTCTCGAGATCCTCGAAGAGACGAGTCGCTTCTTTACCGATAGAGGGATTCCCGATGCGCGTCTGCAGGCCGAACTGCTGCTGGCGGATCTGCTTGGTCTAAAACGCCTAGACTTATATCTGCAGTTTGATCGTCCTCTACACGCGGAGGAAGTGGATCGCTATAGATCCTATGTGCGCCAGCGAGTCAAACGCGTTCCACTTCAGTATATAGTTGGCACAGCCGCCTTTCGCTATTTAGAACTGTCTGTGACCTCCGATGTCTTAATTCCCCGGCCAGAAACGGAAATCTTAGTCGACATTGCGCTCGAAAAGCTGGCCGACTTGTCCGCGCCGCACTGTTTGGATTTGTGCTGTGGTTCAGGAGCGATTGCCCTATCGCTCGTCCATGAGCATGCAGAGGCGTTTGTGACGGGGTCCGATCTCTCTCAAAGCGCGATTGCTGTCTCCGCTGCCAATGCCCAGAAGTGGGCCTTAGAAGAGCGGGTCGAGTGGCTGTGTGGCGATCTTTTTACGACAGTGGCAGATCGACAATTCCACCTGATCTCTTCTAACCCACCTTACATACGCCAAGCCGATATTGCAACGCTGGAGCCTGAGGTGCGGGACCACGAACCTCATTTGGCATTAGATGGTGGAGAAGATGGGCTTGCGTTTTATCGTCAGATTTGTAATTCAGCGGCCGATTTTCTCTTCCCCAACGGACATCTTTTACTCGAAGTGGGAGACGGACAGGCCGATCAGGTATGCGCATTGCTGCAGCAGACAGGAGCCTATCGGTCTGTTGATGTATCTGTTGATCTAAACGATATTCCCCGCGTCGTCATAGCCGAGAAAAATAGCTGAGATAAACCATGGCTAAGAAAAAACGTTCTAAGTACGTGTGTCAGTCTTGTGGTCACAGCGCTGCGCGCTGGTTTGGTCGCTGTGCTGCATGTGGAGAGTGGAACAGCTGCGTCGAAGAGATGCCCGTCGAAGAAGATCGTCGTCGCGAGCATATTGCCGCCGCGTCGCGCGCAGAACTGCAGTCGATCACAGAAGTACAGAGCGAAGATCACGAGCGGCTACACGTGGGTATCTCAGAGTTTGATCGAGTTCTTGGAGGGGGAATTATGCCGGGATCTGTCGTTTTGGTAGGCGGCGACCCCGGGATCGGTAAATCGACGCTGCTTCTACAGATGGCGGGCCAGCTATCGGCCGCCGGACTTGGTATTGCCTATATATCTGCAGAAGAGTCGGCCGCTCAAATCCGACAGCGCGCCGATCGTCTGGGATCGCTGTGCGACGAGTTGAAAGTGTTGGCAGAAACAAACCTGTCCTCTATTCTGGAACAGCTTAAAAGCGCAGGACCGATGGCAATAGTCATCGACTCCATACAGACAATCTATATGCCGGAGTTGGACAGTGCTCCGGGCAGCGTAACGCAGGTGCGTGAGTGCGCAGCTCGACTGGTGTATATGGCCAAAGAGACGGGTGTGCCCGTGTTTCTCGTAGGACACGTTACCAAAGAGGGGACCGTTGCAGGCCCACGCGTGTTGGAACACCTTGTCGATACCGTGTTGTATTTAGAGGGGGAACGCCATCATCACTTTCGCATTCTCCGCGCAGCTAAAAATCGATTTGGCTCGACCAATGAAATAGGCATTTTTGAAATGCGCGACCACGGTTTAAGTGAGGTTTCGAACCCATCAGAGATCTTACTGGCAGAGCGCGCAGAGGGCATTGCAGGCTCGTCCATTGTATGTAGCGTTGAAGGTACGCGTCCCCTAATGGTCGAAATCCAGGCGTTGGTCAGTCGCTCTAGCTTCGGGTATCCTCAGCGCGTGGCTACCGGCATCGACGGCAAGCGCCTATCCATCATTATCGCGGTCTTGGAAAAGCGCTGTGGACACGACCTCTCTGGCGAGGATATTTTTGTAAACGTCGTTGGCGGACTTCGCCTGGATGAACCCGCCGTCGATCTCGCCGTCGGCCTAGCCATTGTATCTAGCTTTCGCAACGTTCCTATTGAATCCAAGACGGTAGCACTTGGTGAAATTGGCCTTGGTGGGGAAATACGCCCCGTCAATCAAGTGGAGCGCAGAGTGGCTGAGGCAAGCAGCTTAGGCTTTGAGCGCTGCCTAGTCGCACGTAGCAACCTGAAAGGGTGGAAGCGTCCGGAAGGTGTGGAGGTGATTGGCGTCGGTGGTTTGGAGGCGGCAGAAGATCTGGCGCTGCGCTCTTAGACGACAGCACATTCCTCTATCTCTAGTGTTGGTTAATGGATGCACGGCCGTTTCATTTTTTACGCACGCGTCTAGTTTTAAAATTCCCGTAAAAAGACATTAATTGTTGTTTATAATGCACTTGGGCGGTTTTTGTCCTGCATGGCATGCAATTTGTATACTCTGTATAGCAGTTTAATAAAAACTGATTAAAAAGATCTTGATCAATGCACAAAAATATACTATTATTATGTGCAGTTAACAGATGTATACGTAGTGCGCATTCTCCACTTCACTCCCTTTCCCAGGAGATTAGCTATGGCAGCGGGCAAAAGCAAAGCGACGAGCAGCAGCAAGACTGAAGGTGGTGACAGAGACAAAGCAATCAAACTCGCCTTAGACCAGATTGAACGGCAGTTTGGTAAAGGGTCTATCATGCGACTCGGAGAGTCGGCGGCTATGGATGTCGACGTGATCCCTACTGGAGCAATATCACTCGATGCGGCCCTAGGCGTTGGAGGCATACCGCGCGGCCGTGTCATCGAGCTATTTGGCCCCGAGTCAGCAGGTAAAACGATGCTCGCGCTTCATATTGTCTCGGAAGCGCAGAGAATGGGGGGCGTTGCCGCTTTTGTAGACGCTGAGCACGCACTCGATGTACAATTTGCTCGAAAACTAGGCGTCGACGTGGATAATCTACTCGTCTCACAGCCCGATTCAGGTGAGGAAGCGCTGGAGATCACGGATACTCTAGTGCGCAGTGGAGCGATTGATCTCATCGTAGTGGATTCCGTGGCTGCACTCGTGCCCAAAGCAGAGCTCGAAGGCGATATGGGCGATTCGCACGTTGGGTTGCACGCGCGACTCATGTCGCAGGCCTTGCGAAAGCTCACGGGATCTGCACAGAAATCGGGCACGACGGTTTTGTTTATAAATCAGCTGCGCATGAAAATTGGCGTTATGTTCGGCAGTCCAGAGACCACGACCGGTGGTAGAGCGCTCTGTTTCTATTCTTCTGTCCGACTGGATATTCGAGGCATTGGTGCCATTAAAGACAGCGATGAGGTTATAGGTCGCCGCACGCGTATCAAGGTAGTAAAAAACAAGGTCGCGCCTCCCTTCAGGGAAGCTGAATTTGATATTATGTTCCGCGGCGATGACGTTGGCATATCTCGTGAAGGAGATCTAATCGACTTGGGCGTTCACAGCGGCATCGTCGATAAGAGCGGCACCTGGTTTTCATACGGTGACATACGGCTGGGACAGGGACGAGAGAATGCACGCATCTTCTTGCGCGAACATGACGAAGTGGCCAAACAGATCGAAACACAGGTACGCCAGACGCTTCATATGAAAGCGGACTCTGAAAGCGAAGAGTCTACAGAAGAGAATAGAGAAGACACTTTCGTTGAAGCGTAAACACCCACCGCGAACCCGAGTCGATATTGGACGATCTGGATCCCCCACATTCCGCTGCCACGTCGCCTCGGGTTCGCAACGTCCCGCCTCTAAGATCTGTGTATACGCACGCAGAATTCAGAGGTAAACGAGGTCCTATGAGCCCAGTCAATACGGCACGTCTCCACCTGGTAAAGACGCTCAGTCTGCGCGTCGGACAGGCGCGGAGTTGGTCTGAATTAGAGGGGATTTGTACTGATATAAACGCGGTCTTTCTTGCTGGAGACCTCAGCTTAGAAGGGCTAGAAGGTCTCTGTGCGTATGTAGCCCAACGAGCACGCTCACTGTCTGATCGGTCTGAACATTCGACTGAAAAACCCTATGATCCTGCAGTTCCTTCGTGTGATTGTTGTGGTTCAACCGCCTTTCGAGAAAGCGGTAGTCAGGCCGTGTGCACGATCTGTCACCCCGATCCAATGCGATACTCGTCGCATCGCCGCGCCGCATAAGAGCTCCTCTCCCCAATACCCCCGCAGTACCCATGTGCAGGCTCTTTAAAAGAGTCTGCACATGCTCTTTGTTATCAATCCTCTCTCTTGAATGCTTATATTATTGGCTGGGTGAGCGATTGACATGGATCACGAGTGGAAGATTAAGAAAAATGAATGGGAAGAAGAGCGCGTTGCGGCACATGCCTTCTTCGAGGCGCTGCGCGTTCGATTTCTTTGTGAAGACCTACTAGCGCGTTTTCCCATACTGCTGGAACACTACATACACGCGGAGGTGCGTCGGCGCTTAGCTGCGAGCGGGATCCGTTCAGAGCGCGGAGAATTTCACATTAGGGCAATGTGCAATTATCTGAAAGATTCACCCAATGGAACGTTTGTCATCGAGCGCCATATGCCCCCCGAAATGGCTGACGATAGGGCCATTTTACTGCGTACGTTTGACGCATTGGTAGCAGTTGGTCCATAGCTTGTAAATCGCACTTTGAATATCTCTGGCAAATAGATGGAACCTATAATCATTCCCCTGATTACGCGTGAAAGCATTGAAGAGCGCGCTGCAGCGATGGCCCACACGATGGCCGTAGAGTGCGCTTCAGAGCGTCCACTGCTTGTAGGATTGCTCAACGGGGCTGCTCCATTTCTCATGGCCCTCGTGCGGCACTGGCCAGACGCTGGGCAAGCGGGGCTAGAATACGATTTTATCGATGTTAAAAGCTATGTGGGAACTCAGAGCAGTGGCCAGGTCGAATTGGTAAAAGATACGCGGGTTGACTTGGCCGGGCGCGACGTGATCGTCGTGGAAGACATTGTCGATACTGGACTGACGCTTCATCACGTGCTGGCGCTTTTTAAAGAGAGGAATCCGAAATCGCTCAAGGTGTGCTCTCTGCTCAAAAAGCGAGTCGAACGTCTCCACGAAGTGCCGGTAGACTACTGCGGTTTCGAAATTGACGATTTATTTGTTGTGGGTTTTGGCCTTGATTTTGATGGTATATATCGTTCACTAAACTATATTGCCGTTTTAGAATTGCCCGACGGGAAAGAGCCTGAATGAGCGTAAAAAAAGTTGTTATCACGGGTGCCTATGGATTAATTGCGAACGTATTCTTCCGCCACTTGCAGCGACAGTCCGATACGTATGAAGTCTATGGTCTTGCCCGTCGGCGCCATCCTTCCGAGCGGGCCCCAGAAAGCATAGAAGAAATCCCTGAAGATCGGTTTTACCTGGCGGACCTCACGGATTTAAACGCGTTGGAAGATGCCTTTAAAGGTGCTGATACAGTGGTTCAACTGGCAGCAGATCCACGGCCGGATGCTAGCTGGGAAAGCCTGCTCGATAGTAATATTGTGGGCGTGCGAAACGTTCTTGAGGCGGCACACCGATGTGGTGTGCGACGCGTTGTGTTGGCCAGTTCAATTATGGTTTCTTGGGGATATCAGCAAGACGAGCCTTACAAGGCTATATCCGAAGGGCGTTTCGCCGAGCTCGACTCGGATGAATGGCCTGTAGTAACGCATGAGTGGGCTCCGCGTCCCACAGGTCTATACCCGGCAAGTAAAGTTTGGGCAGAGGCGCTTGCCCGCTACTATGCGGATATACACCAGATGTCGGTTTTGTGTTTGCGCATCGGCTGGGTCAATGCAGAAGACCATCCCGGCAGTGAACAGAGCGGAGCATTTTGGTGTAGCCAGAGAGATATTATTCAGCTCATGCAGAGGTCGATTGAAGCGTCAGAAGATGTGCAATTTGATATTTTCTACGGCGTTTCCAAGAGTAAATGGCGTTGGGTTGACATCGAACATCCAAAGCGTATTCTTGGGTTTATTCCGCAGGATAGTGCAGAAGAAAAGCTGCAGCAGAATTAGAGTGGATACCTAAAAAGGGAAGCGAAATAGCGGGTGGCCAGAGTGGATAAAAGAGGGGAAGAGAAGAGAGACAGCACTTCGGTAAAGCTGTTCTTTGCCGTTCTTGGTATAATAGCTGCTTACCAACTGAGCGACTGGATGCGTGACGAACCGGCGTGGCGCTCCTATACCTCCGAAGATGGAACGTTTGTTGTCGAGGTAGCCGGTAGCGTAGACCAACGGTCTCTAGAAGAAACGGTGTCGTCACAAGAAGTAGAGTTTCACTATCTGATGTTTGCCCGGGGAGATGTGCAATACGCGCTTGCACACGGGGATATATCGGCAGTAGGTACGACAGATAGTCTGCTACAAACGGCCGTAGTAGACATGGCTGAAAAAGTTCAGGGAAAAATCGTTTCTCAGCGCGCCGACACGCTTGCTTCACTGCCCGCACGGCGCGCACGGATTCGCGCCGCGGATGAGAGCGAATTACATATGCTCTATCTGTGGCACGACGGACGCCTATATCGGCTTATGGCCGGCGGCGAGACCGACGTTGAACAGAGCCGCGCAGACATAGAGCGTTTCTTCCGTTCATTTCGTCTATCTATAGCTGAACAGAGTCAACTCTAACATACCATCTGAGAGTGAGTGAATATGGATAAGGCGAAAGCACTTGTTCAATCGTTGAGGAAAATACCGGTCTTAAAAGGTCTATCTCCTACGCATATTCAGAAGGTGTTTGCTATATGTGAGGCAAGAAACCTTGCAGTTGGAGAGGTGCTGTGCCTGAAAGAAGACGAGAGTAACCAAATGTTTGTGCTGATTGCCGGTGAACTGGGTATCATGAGCGACGATAACTCAGTGCTCGCGGCGCTAACGCCGATCACGACGGTCGGGGAAATGGGCATGTTTGCCCGGCAGAAGCGTTCTGCTACGGTGACGGCTATCAAGCAGAGCCGGGTATTAGTGGTGGATCGCGTGTCTTTTGAAGTGTTACTACGCGCAGATGACGACATGCGCGTGCGCGTGTACCAAAACGTGATAGAAATACTCTCTGAAAAAATTATGAGCGACAACGTGCGAACGAGAGGCTATCTGAGCAATCGCGTAATGGGAGAAAAAGAAGTGCGCTCCTTGCGTAGAATGCTCAATCTCGCCGTGGCGTCTCTCGCAGAAAAAAGTGGGATAAGCTCAGAAGAAGTATTTGATGATTTGGGCAAGAGGGCCGATGAACTGCCCATGCACATCCTCGTCGTAGATGATGAAGAAGAGATCCGGAAGCTCTTAAAAGTGTCGCTTGAAGAATATCGCGTGACAGATGCCAGCGATGGCGAAGAGGCGCTTAACTACATACGGGCGGAGCGTCCCGACCTCATTGTGACCGATATAAAGATGCCGAATATGGACGGGCTCGGTTTAGCGAATCAACTACTTAAAGACTATCCCCACATACCGATTATTGCGCTGTCTGGAAATGTTGAAGAAGATGAAGTGAAAGGGCATAACTTTGTTGGTTTTATGGAAAAGCCGATGCGGATAGACGCTTTTAAGGAAATGATTGAAGCGGCTTTACAGCGCGATTTATAAGAGCTAGTAGCGTCCTCTCATTCGCTCTGTGCAACACATTTGCCTTATCGGCTCATCCCGTCTAACTCAATAGATCTATACAGCACTTTTTGAACTTTTTTCCACTGCCGCAGGGGCACGGATCGTTGCGCCCGACTTTGGCCAGCGTGTGGCGCACTGTTTCCCCTTTAACGCTGCCATCGCTGCGCAGATGCTCCTCATAATACGCGCTAGCCTCAGCCATGTTCTCCGTCCATCCAGCTGCATCCGGCATTTTGCCACTCGTATCCAAGTATTCGAAATAGGCCTCAATTAGCTGAGGGGCGTCGCGGCGTACGGAATCGGGTAGGTCGAGAGCAGCGATGTTCTTGAGAAGTAGACGCCCAACATCTTCTGCCGATAGCTCGTCTTGTGGCCAAGACTGGAGACCGTATTCGAGAATGACTTCGGCGTGTTTCTTCAGGTGAGTAGGTAAGAAGGTGAAATACTCGGACGAGGCGTACTCGCTAATATGATCTCTTGGAGAAGTAGACATAGATCCTCATGGGAGAAAAGACGTCTATAAGCAAACAGTTGGCGAAGTGTTGAGAATGTAGCAATCCGCTGCTAGGGTTGCCGCTGTAGTCGATACAAAAACAAATCCCCCGCCGGCAAGAGGCCAGCGGGGGATTTGCAGTGCGTTGGAACGCAGTTTATCCAGCCATGTCCTTGAGCTTCTTGAGCGCGAGGGCCTTGACCTGCACGCTGGCCGGCTTGGCGGCAACGTCCATGGTTGTGCCCGGATTGAACGGATTGGGCACGCCCTTCTGGGCTTTGCGGGCCGGCTTCTTGACCGTCTTGATCTTCAGGAGGCCCGGCAGCGTAAACTGGCCTACGGCACCCTTCTTAATATGACGCTCAACCTGAACGGCCAACTCGTCCAGCACGGAGGCGACGTCTTTTTTCGCCAAACCCGTATTCTCTGCGAGTTCGTTGAGTAACTGCGTTTTGGTCATGGCTGCTTTTAAAGCCGTGGTCTTCTTTGCCATTGTATTACCTCCCCAGGTATACGTGGTTGATAGCTGAAAATCTAGCCGGATATTGCATCCAATGCAAGGATTATATGCCTATTTATAGGGCTTTTTACGGTTTTTTTCATGAAAAAAGCGAAAAAAGCTGTTTTTTTAGGAGTTTTTTAACGGTGAGACTTGGTCAACTGCCGCAAAACGAGCGTTATAAGTTAATTTCTCGAGTGCGTTCTGAGCTTACCTTTATGTTGTACATAGGGGTAGAAGGCCTGTAGGTAAGAGCGTTATTGAGGACCGTGAAGCGCTTCTTAACGCTGCGGGTGTAGTGTTTTTGTCCTTGATTCGTTTGCGTAGAACTTTCGCATTGTCGTGCGTATAGTATACGCGCCGCATGGAGCGGTGTAGAAAATACAGGAGGAGATATATGGGTGCTGAAGCCAACGCAAAAGCATTGGGTATTGAGTTTACCGATGATGCAGAAAAGGCCTACTTGAATATGGTTGCACG
>Ga0181568_10003750_pt1 | contig 13638 bp, 11 predicted proteins | sample 101ome_20_FD_133758 | JGI IMG/M metagenome (GOLD analysis project Ga0181568, IMG submission 133758) | Coastal salt marsh microbial communities from the Groves Creek Marsh, Skidaway Island, Georgia - 101404AT metaG (megahit assembly) | ecosystem: Environmental > Aquatic > Marine > Intertidal... | reverse complement strand
ATGCATGGTATAGAACATGCTTTTGGAATAATCGGTTCAGCCTTTATGCCAATTTCAGATTTATTTCCTAAAGCAGGTATAACTTTCTGGGATGTTGCCCATGAAACTAATGGAGGATTAATTGCGGATGGTTACACAAGAGCAACTGGAAAAATGTCAATGGTTATTGCACAGAATGGTCCCGGGATTACTGGTTTGGTAACACCAATTAAAACAGCATACTGGAATCATACTCCTTTACTTTTAGTAACACCTCAAGCAGCAAATAAAACTATGGGTCAAGGTGGGTTTCAAGAAGTAGAACAGATGAATCTTTTTAAAGATATGGTTTGTTATCAAGAAGAAGTTAGAGACCCATCAAGAATGGCAGAAGTTTTAAATAGAGTTATTGAGAAAGCAATTAGAGGATCTGCACCTGCGCAAATAAATGTACCTAGAGATTATTGGACACAAGTAATTGATATTGAACTTCCTCCAATTGTAAGATTTGAAAGACAAGGGGGAGGTAAAGAAGCTATTGATAGAGCAGCAAAATTATTATCTGAAGCAAAGTTTCCAGTAATTTTATCTGGAGCAGGGGTTGTTATTGGAAATGCGATAGAAGATTGTAAAAAACTTGCAGAAAAATTAGACGCGCCTGTTTGCAATGGTTATCAACACAACGATAGTTTTCCAGGAAGCCATCCTTTGGCTGTAGGACCTTTAGGTTACAATGGTTCAAAAGCTGCTATGCAATTAATTTCAAAAGCAGATGTAGTATTAGCATTAGGAACACGATTAAACCCTTTTTCAACTTTACCAGGTTATGGAATTGATTATTGGCCCAAAAATGCGAAAATAATTCAAGTAGATATGAATCCTGATAGAATTGGACTAACAAAAAAAGTGACAGTAGGAATTTGCGGAGATGCTAAAATGGTTGCTCAGCAAGTATTAGAAAAATTATCTAATAGTGCAGGAGATAGCGGAAGAGAAGAAAGAAAAAATCTTATACATCAAACAAAGTCTGCTTGGCTACAAACTTTAACTGGTTTAGATCATGAAGAAGATGATCCTGGAACAGTATGGAATAAAGAAGCAAGAGAGAGAGATAAAGATAGAATGTCCCCTAGACAAGCTTGGAGAGCAATACAGGCTGCAATCCCACAAGATGCAATTATATCTAGCGATATTGGTAACAATTGTGCAATTGGAAATGCATACCCAACGTTTGAAAAAGGTAGAAAATATTTAGCGCCAGGATTATTTGGTCCATGTGGTTATGGCTTTCCATCAATACTTGGTGCGAAAATTGGATGTCCTGATACTCCAGTAATTGGTTTTGCTGGTGACGGAGCCTTTGGAATAAGCATGAATGAAATGAGCTCATGCGCTAGAAAAGAATGGCCATCCATAACTATGATTATTTTTAGAAACTACCAGTGGGGAGCAGAAAAAAGAAATTCTATTTTATGGTTTGATGATAACTTTGTTGGTACAGAACTCGATCCGGAATTAAGTTATGCAAAAGTTGCTAATGCATGTGGTTTAAAAGGGGTGACTGTAAAAACCATGGAAGAAACAACAAAAGCAATCAAACAGTCGTGCGAAGATCAAAAAAAAGGAATTACAACTTTTATTGAAGTTATTCTTAATCAAGAACTTGGTGAACCATTCAGAAGGGATGCTATGAAAAAACCTGTCAAAGTTGCAGGTATAAATAGAGAAGATATGAAACCACAAGCTCTTAAATAAAATTAATGAAATATCAGCAAAAACTTAAACTAATTAAAAAGCTATATTCAAACAAAATAAAAAAAAACAAAAAATTTAGTTATCCACTGTTAACTGACGGATACTCACCATCAGATTTACAAGAGGCCACAAAGGTTTTAGTAAGTGGTAGACTTACAATGTCAAATATCACCAAGAAATTTGAAAATTATTTCGCAAAAAAAATTGGTTCAAAGTATGCCTTAATGGTTAATTCTGGATCATCAGCAAATTTACTAGCCTTGTATTGTTTAATTAATCCATACAGAAAAAAAAGGTTAAAAAAAGGGGACGAGTGTTTGGTGCCTGCATTATGCTGGTCAACATCTTTATGGCCTATTGTTCAAGCAGGTCTAAAACCTGTTTTTGCTGATGTAAATATTAATACTTTTACACTAGACCTCGAAACAATTAAAAAAAAAATAACATCCAAAACTAAAGCAGTTATGATTTTAAATGTTCTTGGGAATTGTTCAGAAATGGATAAAATTAAAAATTATTTAAATAAAAAAAAAATTTATTTAATTGAAGATTCCTGTGAGGCTCTCGGGTCAAAATATAAAAATAGAAATTTAGGAACTTATGGAGATTTCGGCACTTATTCATTTTATTATTCTCATCAAATAACATCAGGGGAAGGTGGAATGATAGTTTGTAATTCTAAAGAAGATTTTCATATTTTAAAATCTTTAAGAGCTCATGGATGGGATAGGGAAATTAATAAAAAAAATATGAAAAATTTTAATTTTATTAACGAGGGCTTTAATTTAAGACCATTAGAAATAACAGCTGCTATTGGATACAATCAATTTAAAAGGTTAAAAAAAATGAAAAGTACAAGAACCAAGAATAGAAATAATTTAATTCAATCTATTAAGTCATCAAAAAAGTGGAATAATCAGTTTACGTTCTTTAGTGCTCAAAAAAATCTTAACCCAAGTTGGTTCGGTTTTCCATTAATGATAAATAAAAAAAATATAACATCTAAAAAGAATTTTTTAAATTATCTTAATAAAAACCAAATTGAAACTAGACCTATAATTAGTGGAAACTTTACAAATCAACCCGCAATTAAAAAATATAAAATTAAATTTAAAAAAAGTGAATTAAAAAACTCACAAGAAATCGAAAATAGAGGTTTTTTTATTGGTTTACCAACTAAAATTCTTGATAGTTCAAAAATAAACAAGATTACAAATTTGTTGCTTAATGTTAATAATTTCTAATGTTGAAATGTGCAATAACTGGAGCAAAAGGTGTACTAGGCAAAAGAATACGAAAAATTCTGCCTTATAGATTTTACCCATTTAAAAAAAATATAGAAAATTCTAATGAAGTAAACAAATGGATAAATTTAAGGAAATATGATCTTGTAATTCATTTAGCAGCAATAGTACCAACTAAAAAAGTTAGTAAGAATTATAAAAGAGCTAAATCTGTAAATATACAAGGTACCAAAAATATAGTTAATGCTGTTTTAAATACCAAATATCCTCCCAAATGGTTTTTTTATGCTTCAACTTCCCATGTTTATTCTACAAAATTTAGAAATAAAAAAATTTCTGAAACATCTACCATAAATCCATATACAAAGTATGGAAAAACAAAGAGGGAGGGAGAGAAAATTATAGAGAAAAACTTTCAAAATAAAAAAACTAAATTTTGTATCGGTAGAATATTTAGTTTTACAGACAAAAACCAAAAGAAACCATTTTTAATACCTAGTTTAGTTGAAAAAATTAAAAAAAGAACTGATACAAAAATTGTTATTGAAAACATTGATCATTATAGGGATTTTTTACCAACAAAAGATATAGCATTAGCAATAAAAATTCTTTTTAATAAAAAGTGTATCGGTATTTATAACATTGGCAGCGGAAAAAAAATTAATCTTAAAAATATTGCGCTATTGATTGGAAAAAAAAATAAGAAAAAAATTTATTTTAAAAAAAATAACAAAGTTACTTATTTGGTGAGTAATATTAATAAAATAAAAAATCTTGGTTGGAAACCAAGTAAATTTAAGAAAAACATAGACTACTTTTACTAAAATGAAAAAAATTGCAATTGTTATACCCACTTATAATGAAAAAGAAAATATATTTAAACTCACAAAAAAAATTCTTAAAATTATTCCTAGTTCAACAATATATATTATTGATGATACAAAAAAAATAAATCTAAAAAATAATTTTAAAGACAAGCGTATTAAATATTTTTTAAGAAAAAATAAACAAGGAAGAGGATCAGCAGTTTTATATGGTTTTAAAAAAGCTTTGAAAAAAAAATCCAATAAAATTTTTATAGAAATGGATGCTGATTTTTCACATAACCCAAAAGAGCTTAAATATAAAATTAAATATTTTTTAGATGAAAGAATTGATTTATTAATATCAAGCAGATATTTGAAGGATAGTAGAATTAAAAATTGGAGTCCTTTTAGATTAATATTTTCTAGACTATCTAATATATTAGCTAACTTGTTATTAGACATTGGTGTTTCAGATTATACAAATGGTTTTAGGATTTATTCAAAAAGATCAATTAATTTAATTACAAAAAAATGTGGCAGGATTGGTGATGGTTTTATTGTTTTATCGGAAATTTTACTAATAATTAAATTAAGTAATTTTAAAATTAATGAACTTCCAACAATTTTTGTTAATAGAAAAAGAGGTGAAAGTTCAGTAAATTTAAGATTGATACTACAGTCTTTAAAAGGTTTAATGCACCTATATTTTATTAAAATAAAACATAATTCAAGGTGAATAATTTTTCTAAAGAAACATTTTTAAAATTTTTTCTTTCTCTATCTTTATCTTTGTTTATTTTTTTATTGTCACAAAATGATGTTTTGTGGATGAATTTTTGGAAATTTCTAAAAATACCATCAGTATTACCACCATTCTCAGACTTCGATGCTCTAAATATTTTTTTATCATATGAAAAAATGGGTTTAAATCCCTATGTTGAAAATCCAGAAAGTCATCCTATCCATAAGTTTTTAATTTACCCATCTGTATGGTTAGATATTACTGATATTCTTAATTTAAATAATAATTTAAATTTTAAAGTAGTAAGTTTTTTAATTCTTTTTACGTATTTTTATGTACTTATTGATTTTTATATAAGGTTTAAAAGTAAAATATTTGGGTTTTTTTTAATAGTATTTTTTTTTTCAACCTCAAACTTTTTATTAATAGAAAGGTTAAATGTTGAAATAATATTATTTTGTTTAATTTATTTTTCACTTGTAAACAAAAAAACTATTATTAAATTCTTTTTTTACTTTGCAAGTGTAGCTTTAAAAATTTTTCCTATTTTTTCTATTTTTTTATTTATTGACAAAAAAAAAATATTTTTTTTGGCTTTAGCATTTTCTATAATTTACTTATTTATGATAAAAGAGGAAATTGCTTTAATATCGAGCAATGTCATAGAATATGCTTTGATCCCAGCTTATGGAGCTGTATCTATTTCGAAAGCATTGTATTATTATTCTATGAAATTTGGACTCCTGATAAATGATGAAAATTATCATTTATTTAAAAAATTAATAATAATTCTTTTTTCATTTTATGGTTTAATTCTATTCTTAATAAATTTTAGCTTTAGTGGAACAAAAAAAATTTCAAAAAAATTGTCTATCGAGGAAAAAATGTTTCTTGCAGGTGGTGGAATATTTATTGGGACATTTGCTATCTCCGCAAACTTTGATTATAGATTGCTTTTTTTAATACTTACATTTCCTTATTTTATAAATAAAATCAATAGAAAGTTATTAATAATATATTTTTTATTTTTGATTTTATGTTTTAACAGCATGTTATATTCAGGAGACCCTTATACTCTTAGTTATTTTTTAAAGGCAGTATTTATTTATTCTATAAAAATATTCATATATTCTTTAAATTGTTTTTACTTTGGAATTATTTTGAACAATTATATTAAAATTAATTTTTTCAATTTAAAAAGTTAGTGGTTTACCCCCCGGAAAGCTCCAGTTGTCACCGTCAAGGGACATAGATTTTCTTGGATAGTCCCAGGTTTTTAATCGATAACTTTTATCCATTCTCCATTTATCAACTTCTTCTTTCCAGTCAGGACAGCCTAAACACATTAGCAGTTGTGGATACTTATTATTTTTTTTGAATTCGTATGCACCAGTGACTAATGATAAAGAAATTAAAACTATACTTAATGATTTTAAACTTCCATTTGAAATTTGAAATATTCTATAAATTGATAGAAGTAGCAAAACTCCAGGCAGAAGTGCAAACCTTCCTTGAACTTGTTCAACTTTTGATCCATAAAGAGCTAAGAGGCTGTATATGATAAATAGAGAGAATAGAATTAAAAAAATTTTATCTTTTTTAATAGATTTAAATATAAAAAATAAAATCGAGCTAATTAATAAAGTTAATATTAGCAAAATAACAAGAATACTTAAACTTTCAAAAAAGTTAAAATATAAAAATTGTGTTAAATTTCTACCAAACAAAGCTTTAACAGGAACATTATAAAAATAGTTTACTAGTTTTTCTAAAGTTAAAATGAATCTTTCGCTTTGAGTATTTGCACCATTAGCTAAATTTTGCAAATAAGAATAAGAGAAAATAAAAAATTGTAAAATACTACCTACAAATATTGAAACAAAATTATAAAGATTAAACTTGTTTTTATCTTTAATAAGCTTTGTTAAGAAAAAAGGGGTTAAAAAACATGGCAATAAAGAAGATAAACTTGAAAGCAGCAAAACAAATGGAGATAATTTATTGAAAGGAGCATTAGCTACATTTTTTTGGAATAAAATAAAAATACATATTATCGTAAAGTAAACTTGTGACACCAATGTATTTAACCAAACCTCAGCCACCATTGGTGGTGATAACAAAACTACAAATGTTAAAAAAAATCTATCAATATTTGATATGATAAAATTTGATTGCCCAAAAATTATGAATAAGAACAGATATAGTTTTACAATTAATGCGAAGTAAACAGTTACTAAAGGTGAATATTCAAGAGGGACAAAAGTTGCAAAAACTGATGCAATATTAGGCCATAAATGGAAATAACTGCTTGCCCAATTAATTTGCGTTAATCCAGCTAAAGATCCAAATATATAAGAATTTCTAAACCAATAGGAACCCTCTTCTGCTATAAATCTACCATTTAATAATATATGTGGACTTCTATAAAAAATAATTACTAAAATTATTAAAAAAAGAATTATTTTAAAATGTTTATTTAAATATGATTTTAACATTATCTTGAAATTTGTGTTTTTAAATCATTTTTATTGATATTGAAACTTAATGTTTATATGTCATAAACTTAGCAAAACAAAATTATTATGTCTTTGTATATAAAAAAATGTAGAAATTGTAATAGTAAATCAATGGTTGATTTATTTAACCTTGGAAAAATTAGGTTCACTGGAAAATTTCCCAAATATAAAGAAAAAATACCACATGGAGAATTAAATTTAGTCATGTGTAGATCATGTAAATTGGTTCAACTTAAACATATTTTTAATATGAGTTATCTTTATAATAAAGATTATGGATACAGAACTGGAATCAACTCAACAATGTCAAATCATGTAAAGAGTGTTGTTAAAAAAATTTCCAAATTAGCCAAATTAAAAGAAGGTGACAATGTTTTAGATATAGCAAGTAATGATGGCACTTTACTGAAAAATTATGACAGAGGGATCAAAACATGGGGTATAGACCCCATACTTTCTAAATTTAAAAAAGAATATAAAAAAATTAATTACAAAATTTCAAATTTTTTTAATTATAAAATAATTTTAAAGAAAAAAAATAATGTAAGTTTTAAGATTATTAGTGCTCTTTCAGTTTTTTACGATTTAGAAAACCCAAATATTTTTTTAAATGGGATTAAAAAGTTATTACACAAAGATGGATTATTCTATTTAGAGTTTCAAGATTTGATGAAAATCATTAAACACAATATGTTTGATACAATTTGTCACGAACATTTAGAATATTATTCTGTAACCTTTATAAATAAACTACTTAAAAAACATAAATTAAGAATTTTTGATCACTCTTACAATGATATAAATGGCGGTAGTTCTGCATATTTAATTTGCCATATGAACTCAAAGTATAAAACAAAAAAAAATAGAATTAATAAAATTTTATTAAACGAGAGGAATTTTGGTATTGAAAAAGTCTCAACATATAAAAATTTTAAGAAAAGAATTGACTTATTGAGAAAAAAATTAAATTCAAATATACAAAAAATAGTTGATAATAAAAAAATTATTCACGGATATGCAGCTTCAACAAAAGGAAACGTACTATTGCAATATTATAATTTAGATAATAATAAAATTAAGTTTATTTCTGACAGAAATCCAAATAAAAGAAATCTTTATACACCTGGCTCAAACATCCGAATTATTTCAGAAGCCGAGTCTAGAAATTTAAAACCAGATTTTTACTTAGTTTTAGCATGGCATTTTAAAAAAGAGATATTATTACGAGAGAAAAAAATTAGAAACAAAGGTACAAAATTCATATTTCCTTTACCAAACATTCAAATAATATAAAATAAGTATTAAAGTGGATAATGAGATAAAACTTTCAGTAATAATTCCAGCCTATAATCCTGGAAAAAAAATTATTGGTTGCTTAAAATCAGTTGGAAAAAATTTAGAATATTTCTCCAAGGCGTGTAAATTTAGTTATGAAGTATTAATAATAAATGATGCTGGGAATGAAATAAATTTAAATTTTAATCATGGTATCAAAAACATTCGTGGTGTAAGAATAAAAAAAAATAGAGGCGCTGGTTATGCAAGACAATTTGGTGCTAAAATATCTAAATATAGTTATCTTTTTTATATTGACCAAGACATCATTTTAGAAAATGAAAATTCCATAAAAATTTTATTTGATGAATTTAAAAAATATGAAAACGCAGGATCAATGGGAGCTGTGCAAAATTATAAAAATTTAAATAAAGAATTTACATCAGATTTCGTATCAGCAAAAACATGTTATGGATTTGAGGGTGATAAGGAAATTATTGAGTTTTCTGGTATGAGGTCTGAATGTGGTTTAATGGAAAAAAGTTTTTTAAACAAAATTGGTGGATGGAAATTTTTGCCCAACACAGGATCAGAAGAATTTGAGTTAGGACACAGAATAATTTTAAACGGAAAGAGGAACTATATTACAAAAAAAACAAATTATACACATTTTTATGATAATTTATATGAAAGGTGCAAAACCATTATTTATAGAACAAGTTCGTATTTACCTATATTGCTTCAAAGAAAACAATTCGAGTCAAAAGGTGCTTTTGCAACTTTTCCACAAGCTCTATCTGCATTCTTAACATTAATCACTTTAATTTTATTTTTGTTTTCAGATATGATTGATAATTCAAGTAAGCTCATATTAATTTCAGTTTTTTTTAATTTTGTTGTTGAGTTTAACTTTCTTAAATTTGCTATAAAACATTATAATAAAAAAAATATTTTGGTCTATTTACTAGGAATATACGCAGTTAATTTTTCAATTATGTTTGGTGGTTTATTAGGAATAATTAGATTGTTTAGTGAAAAAAACAGAAATATATATAAATAAATATAAAATAATATAAAATAATCAATTATGAATATTGTGCATAAATTTAATATTGCTCAAAGAGTTTTTAAATCTTTGGTTTTTGGTCAAGTACCAAATTATGCCATTGTTTATGTAGATGGAAGATGCAACATGCACTGCAGTTTCTGTTGTTACGCTGCAATGGATGCAAGAAATAGTTCAAACATAATGCCAACGGATTGGGGAAATACCTTTAAGAGAGCAAAAAGTTTACTCCATCTAACTATAACTGGTGGAGAACCTTTTTTACGAAAAGATTTAACAGAAATAATTTCACAAATAATTATTAATTCTGGGGTGCCAAGAGTAAGTATTAAATCAAATGGCTTTTATTTAAAAAGAATTAAAGAGTATATTCCTGAATTAATTAAAAGACATAAAAATACAGAATTTACTTTATCAATTTCTTTAGATGGACCAAGAGACATACATGACAAGGTAAGACAATTTAAAGGAGCTTATGATAAAGTTGTTGAAACTATCAACACAATGCAAATTTATAGAAAAGAAAAAAATTTTTTTCTTAGATTGGCGTCTGTTTTAACAACAGAAACCAAAGATTTATTACCTGGACTTTTGGATGAAACAGATAAATGGCCTATTGATTTTCATGAAGTAATCTTAGTAAGAGATATACCTGATCAAGAACAATTTAAACTTAAAGAAATTTATAGAAATTTATCAGAAAAACAGCAAAAAAAATCATCAAAAAGTTGGAGGAAAAGCTTTAACGGTAAAATTTTTGACAGATTATATAAAGAGACAATAAAAAGATTAGACAAAAATAAAAACCATTCTCCATGTTTAGCTGGGTCTAGATTTGTAGAAATTTTTCCAGATGGTGTTGTTAGAGGGTGCGAAGTTGAAAAACTATGGGATATTTCCACAATTGGAAAAGTTGATCAGACAAAAGATATTGTTGATATTTTGAATTCAAAAAAAGCAAAAGATTTTTCTAAAATTGCAAAAGATTGTAGTTGTACTTTTGAATGTGCTAATGCAATTAGTACTGTTTATGATACAAAAAATTGGCCATCATTGGTTTAATTTAAAGTGAGCAACGAAACAAAAATTTCAGTAGTTATACCTGCCTACAATCCTGGGAATAAAATCATTTCCTGTTTAAATTCGTTAGGAAAAAATTTAAATCATCTTTCAAAAAAAAATATTTTAAAGTATGAAGTTTTGATTATTAATGATGCAGGCGATGAAATTAATATCAATTTTAATCACGACATAAAAAATCTTAAAAGCTTAAGAATTAGAAAAAATCGTGGGGTTGGTTATGCTAGACAATTAGGAGCACGAATATCAAAATATAATTATATTTTTTATTTAGACTCAGATATTGTTTTAGAAAACAATAACACGCTAGAGACACTGTTAAATGAATTTAAAAAATTAAAAGATTCTGGGTCTATTGGACCAGTACAAAGTTATAAAAATTTAAATGACGAATTTACTTCTGATTTTGTCGCAGCTAAAACTTGTTATGGTTTTGAAGAAGTTGTCGACCATATTGAATTTTCAGGAATGAGATCGGAGTGTTGTATTATAGAAAAAGAGTTCTTAAATTTCATAGGAGGTTGGAGATTTTTTCCAAGTGCAGGAGGAGAAGAATTTGAACTTGGCCATCGAATAATATTTTATGGGAAAAAAAACTATATCACTAAGAAAACTAATTATACTACTTTTTACGATAATTTATACGATAGATGCAAAACAGTAGTATTTAGGACCAGTACCTATCTGCCAATTTTCATAAATAGAAAAAAATTTGAATCAAAAGGTGCTTTTGCAACTCTCCAACAAGTTTTATCAGCTTTTGTGACATTATTCACTATGGTTGCAATTTTGCTATCAAGCTTTATTGACAACATCAAATTCATTATTTTTAGTTTAGTCTTTTTAAATTTTATTTTTGAATTTAATTTTATTAGATTTGCAATTAATCATTACAATAAAAAAAATATATTCGTTTATATATTTGGTATTTATGCGATTAATATTTCTATAATATTTGGAACATTGCTGGGAATATTTAGATTATTTAGTTTAAAAAAATTAAAAATATATTTAAAAAAACCAAATGAAAAATAAATTATTATTAGTTATTCCAACATTAAATGAATTTGGAAACATTCAAAAAATTTATAAAAAGATTCAAAATACTAACAAAAAAATAAGCATACTTTTTATCGACGATAATTCACTTGATGGGTCAAAAAAAATTATAATTAATCTTAAAAGTAAAAATAAAAAAGTTAATTATATCTTTAGAAAAAAAAAACTAGGAATAGGATCAGCTCATAAAGCAGGTATCCAGTTTGCACTAAAAAAACGTTATAATTACGTATGTACTATGGATTGTGATGGCACCCATGATCCAAGACATATAAAAAAAATGTTAAATAAAATTAAGAATAGTGACTTAGTAATATCAAATAGGTTTTTAAAAAAAAATTCTCTAAAGGGATGGGACTTTAAAAAAATAGCCATTACAAAATTAAGATATTATTTAGTTTGGCTATTATTAGGAACAAAATTGGATGGTTCAGGTGGTTTTAGACTATATGATTTAAATAAAGTAAAAGCCAAAGATATTTTTGAAACTAAAGATAATAATTATAATTTTTTTTGGCAAAGCGCTTTTTTGTTAGAATACAAAAAATACAAAATATCTGAAATTCCCATCGATCTACCCAATAGGGTTATTGGATCATCAAAAATGAAATTTTCAGATATTCTAAGTGGCTTGCTAAATCTATTGAAATATTATTTTAAATATCGAGTTTTATGAAAAACCTTTATATAACCGGAGGACTAGGTCAAGATGGTAGAATTTTAAGCAAAATAATATCCAAAAAAAAATTTAAAATTTTTGTTTTAAGTAAGAAATTACCTTTAAAAAATATTTCTGGAATAAAACTTATCAAATCTAATCTTAAAAACAAAAAAAAAATTTTAGAAATTTTTAAAAAAAATAAACCTGATGTAATTTTACATCTTGCAGCGAATAATCCAGCGTATAATGAAAAAGGATTTAAAAAATTTTATTCAGACAATTTAAATTATTCCTTAAATATTTTTAATGCTTCTTATCTAATAAACAAAAACATAAAATTTTTATTTACGTCATCTGCTCAAATATTTAAAAAAAAAAAAGGTTTTGTTCATGAATATTCTGAGATTGATAAAACTACTCCTTATACAAGATTTAGAATAGATTTTGATAATATTTTAAAAAATAATAATATAAATTACACTAATATAATTTTATTTAATCATGACTCAATATTTAGAAATAAAAAATTTCTTTTTCCAAGACTCTTCAAATCTTTAAAAAAAAAGAAATTATCTTTTTTAAAAGAGATTATTAAAAATAATATCCATGGAGATTTTTCACATGCAGAAGATATTTGTAAAGGAATTTATAAGATAATTTTATCACCGAAAAAAATAAAAAGAATAATTTTGAGTTCTGGAAAATCAACATCTGTAAATGATGTTATTAAATACGTTATGAAAAACAATAAGATAAAATTAAAATTAAAGATTTATTCCAAAAATAATATATGTCTGATAGGCAATAATTCATATGCAAAAAGAATTATCAATTACAAGCCAAAGAAAAATATTTTTATTGCAGCTAATGAAATTTTTAATAGCCTATAGCATCACCAAATCAAGTTTGTGTTTACCTAATCTTTCGTTTCCTTTTTCAGTCACTAGATAAGTTTCTCCTAGATTCATGGCTAAACCAGAATCTGAATCCATAAGTATCATGTGCATGAAGAATATATTGCCGGGCTCTATTATATATGGGTTCCCTGTGTATAGCATAGGCCAATCCATCCAATTTGGGGAAAAGGTATTTCCTAAAGAATATCCGCATGCATTCATTCTTGATCTATTATATCCAAGATCATCAAAAGTTTTGGCGTGAATATCAAATACTTCACCAACTTTATTTCCTGGTTTTAATTTACTTTCACATTTTTTTAAGGCCTCAACACATGCTTCATGCATCTTGAAATGTTTTTGATCAGCTTTTCCAATGGGAATAGTTCTAAACATTGCAGAGTGATAATGTCTATATGTGCCAGCCCATTCAATACTCAACTGATCTTGTTTTTTTAATATTTTTTTTTCTGCTTGATATCTACAAAGCAATGCATTTTCTCCAGATCCAATTATAAATTCATTAGCAGGATAATCTCCACCGCCCTCAAATATAACT
>Ga0181568_10003749_pt1 | contig 13638 bp, 34 predicted proteins | sample 101ome_20_FD_133758 | JGI IMG/M metagenome (GOLD analysis project Ga0181568, IMG submission 133758) | Coastal salt marsh microbial communities from the Groves Creek Marsh, Skidaway Island, Georgia - 101404AT metaG (megahit assembly) | ecosystem: Environmental > Aquatic > Marine > Intertidal... | reverse complement strand
AGTGAATTTAACGATTGGTTACAGATGCTTGTTATGGGGTCTACTTTAGTATTTACGTTAATACAAATATTTAAAGCAATTAAAAATGAAGATGCCTACTAATGGTGTAGCAAAAGATATTCGCCACTATGTCGGTGCGCTTATTGTTTTCTTCTTAGTAATTATAATACTATTCTATCTTACCAAATACCAAATACCAAGCGAAAACTCTCAAATAGTAAACACGCTAATCGGTATGATAGCAGCAAGTATTGCTATGGTAATAAGCTCTATTACTGGTAGAAACCCTGACGATTTAGAGGCTGCTAAGAAGAAAATTAGTAACTTAGAGATGAAAATAGAGATGCTTGTACAGGCTAAGGATATGCTTGAGAATATGCTTATAAAGGTTCAAGACGATACTATCGACAGGCTATTGCTTAACAAAGCAATGAATCATGACGATTGTAAGTCAGGTAAGTGTCAGTGTAAAAATAAATGTAAGAGTGAGTCTTAAATATTTCTCATATGAAGAATTTGCTTCTCCAGATGTTCCTCATTCTGGCGAGTACATGGATGCTGACTTTCTTTCAATGCTCGATAGTGCAAGGGAAATTAGTGGTATTCCCTTTAAAATCAACTCAGGATACAGAACTATTGAACACAATTATGACGTTGGAGGAAAACCGAATTCATCACATATCGTTGGCAAAGCGGCAGATATTGCTGTCAAAGGTTCAAGACAAAGATGGGTTATCACTCAAGCACTCATACAAGCAGGATTCAATAGGATTGGTATTGCCAAAACATTTATCCATGTGGACTCTGATGACACCAAAGACCCTGACGTCATCTGGACATATTAGTGGAACAGTAGGAAACACCCTTAAAAATGAGTGAAATAAAAGTGAAGTCAAATGGACTTCGCAATGAACTGAAAGAGATACGCAAAAGTATCGACAAACTAACTGAAGTGTTACTACTTCAACAAACAAACAGACAAAATGAAATACTTAATAATAGCACTCATGGTAACGAGTTGCGCAACCACAAGGGAAGCAAACCTTATAAAGTTTAAAGAGATAACTAAAGATGTTTGCATAGACAATCCACACGAAGTTAAATTAGCACAAATATTATATAACGAAATAGTAAATGGCAGGTAAAAAGAAATTCAAGGATACTGCTGTAGGGAAATTCTTGCTTGGAAAAATACCTAATGTAGTAAGTTCAATAGCCGAGAATACTCCTGTAGGTAATGTTATAGAAGCTATCATAGGTGGTAGCGATATGAGTGAAACAGACAAGCAGATAGCTTTAGAAAAATTAAGATTAGAGAGAGCTGAGATGGATGGTGTAACTCGCAGATGGGTTGCCGATTCTCGAAGCTCATGGTTAGCACAAAATGTAAGACCTCTAACTTTAGTATTCTTCTCTGTAAGTTATATAGTAGGATGGTATTTAGACTATCCATTAGATTCAATAACTGGACTACTTAGTGTGGTTATTGGTGGATACTTTGGCAGTAGAGGTGTAGAGAAAGTCATGGGTAATAAGATGCATCATTAATGGCAAAAACTATACAAGTCACTTATTGGGAGAAACCAAGAAGAAAAAGAAAAGGAATTCATTCTAAGACTAAAAATAGTCATCTAAAGAATTCTAAGAATTATAAGAAAAAATATAGGGGTCAAGGTAGATAATAGATTTAATTACTTATATTTGTAACGAGTGATAACATTCATACTCAAATAGTTTTATTGTTTTTCTTCCTAAGTGGTTTGGTTTTTACTGAGCCACTTTTTTTTTGGCAGTTAGAATAATTATATATAGATTTGTTATAAATGTAAATATATAATTATATGAATAGAGAAAAACTCGCTAAACTGTACAAGAAGTATGAGCTTAGTTCTGATGATGTTTTTAAGCATCAGCACTACATGATTATTACAAGAGCAGGTATCGATAAGATACAGGCTATTGAAGGAATCAACATCGAATATGATGTGATAAATTCTTTACCAAACTTTGCGGTAGTTAAAGCTAACGCTAACAAGGGCGATAAAGAAATTGAAACCTTTGGTTCTGCCTTAAAAGGAGAGACCCATAGGGATGGAAACTGCAATACTTGGTATGTCATGGAAATGGCAGAGAAACGAGCTATGAGCAGAGCTGTACTAAAGATGACTGGGTTCTATGAGCTTGGTGTTTTTGGTGAAGATGAATCGGAAGATTTTAGACGTAAGAACATTTAATTTTAGTTATTATGAGTAATTCAGTAAAGAAGTATGTTGGGAATGGTAAGAAAGTTGCCAACTATGATTTAGTTAATTTTTCTATAGAGGAAAGCAAGGTAAAGGATTCTTGGTATGAGTACAAGGGAAAGCGTTACCTTAAGATGACTATGGGAGCTAACAAGGATGGTGCTAATGAGTATGGTCAAACCCATAAGATATGGATTGACGAGTACAAACCTAACACCGACAATTCTACTGGGTCTGCCCCCAGAAAGGAATTTGCAAAGGCAGGAGATGATTTGCCTTTCTAAAATGGCAATGTGAATCATGGGGGTAGATTTTTCTATCCCCTTTTTCATTTTATGGATATGAATAAGAAAACACGATTTATAAACATTAACGTATCATTTATGAATAATTCATTGAGTGTTACTGAATCTGCCCTATTATCACTTATTAAATCGCTAAGTAAAAAGAAAGGGTATTGCTTCGCTTCAAATAAAGCGATTTGCGGTACTTTAAATATATCGGATAGGACTTTATATAGATTATTAAATAAACTCGAAGAGAGAGGCTTTATAGAGCGTGATACGAGGTCTATTGGTATAGGTAAAGAACGTAGAATTAGATTAAATAGTTCTGCGAATGTAGTTGATTATACTAATATATATTAGTATATCATGGTATATATATATAATAATATATACAAAAAAAAATAAATATATATAATATTATATAATATATATTGCAATATAATGATAGAACAACAGAGTTTTAGTAGTTTAGGCATAAGGGTAAAAAACAACATGGTACAACAAAAGGTACAATGTCCTAATTGTATCAAGTTAGGTAAAGAAAACTACAAAGACACTTGTTTATCTATCAACACAAAAGAAGGTTTATATAATTGCCATAAATGTGGATGGCATGGATTAATTAAGAATTACAATAAAACTACAATGCAATTAAAATCTTATAAGAAACCCCAAAAGAATAAACTAAAAAAACTTACAAGTAATGGCAGAAAATTTCTTAATTCAAGGGGTATAACTGATGAGGTTATAGATAATAATAAAATTGTGTCTTCGGTAGATAATAAAAGTATTGTGTTCCCATATCTTGTAGATGCTAAAATAGTAAACTACAAAACAAGAGGTATAGATGGTAAATTTTTTACGCAATCTAAGGATGCCGAACCAGTAATATACAACTACGATAGATGCAAGGGTACTTCAGGTATTGTTATATGTGAAGGTGAAATAGATTCATTATCATGGGAGGTAGCAGGTATAGAGAACCATACAAGTGTAAATATGGGTGCACCAAACATAAAAGATAAAAATATAGATAAGAAATTAGAATGCATTACAAATTGCTACGATATATTTGAGAGTGCCAAAACAATCTATATAGCTACTGATAATGATGATAATGGTAGGAATCTTGAAAAAGAGCTTGTCAGAAGGTTTGGTGTAGAGAAGTGTTTATTAGTCGATTTAAAGCCTTATAAAGATGCAAATGAAGTTTTACTTAAGGAAGGAGCAGAAAGCCTCAGAGAACGTCTTAAAATAGCTCAGAGTCCTAAGATTGAGGGTATCTTTTCAGTAGAGGATGTTAGTGCCAGTATGTTAGATGGATTTCATAATGGTCAAGAACGTGGTTCTACAACCTATATACCTCAGATAGATAATGCTTGGAAATGGAGAAATGGTGAGGTAAATATATGGACTGGATATCAAAACGAGGGTAAATCTTTATTCTTAAATCAATTGGCAACAATCAAGGCATTTCATGATGGATGGAAGTTTGGTGTGTTTTCACCTGAGAATATGCCGATGAATGATTTCTTCAATGATATTATAGAAATGTATATTGGCAAGACTTGTGACCCATTCTATAAGCAAAGTCAAATGAAACTTGAAGAATATAAACAAGCTATGGAATTTGTTAAGAAACATTTCTTTCTCATATATCCTAAGAAAGATTTTACTCTTGATAACATATTTCATCGTGCCAGTTATTTAGTTAAGACTAAAGGAATTAGAAGTCTAATTATAGACCCCTATAATACAGTACAACATAAAATGGATAGGGGGGAAAGAGAAGACTTATATATATCAAGATTCATGAGTCAGCTTAAGAGATTTGCCTTAGATAAAAATATATCAATTCATTTAGTAGCACATCAGATTACTGCTCGTAGAGGTGAAGATGGTAGATATCCTAAACCAGATATTAATTCAATTAAGGGTGGAGGTACTTTTCCTGACAAGGCAGATAATTGTATGTTTATATGGAGACCAGATAGAGCAATAGACTTTTCAAGTCCTAATGTTATTTTCGGCAGTCAAAAGATAAAGAAACAGAAACTTGTTGGGATACCACAAGAGATTCATGGGATACACTTTGATGTAAAAAGTCAGAGGTATATGTTTAATAACGAAACACCATTTACAGAAATAGATGCCAAACGAAGTTAAAATTACATTGCCTACACATTCATTTTCTGGCAAAACCAAACATTACTTGAATTTAAATCAGTATCGTAATTGGCATTATGGTGTAAGTAACAATATAAAAAAGAACTACAAAAAGACTATATCTGATAGCTTGGATTTTAAATTTGATGGGCAAGTAGAGATTAAGTATAAATACTATGCACCAGATAGAAGGGTTAGAGATTTAATGAATGTTGTAAGTGTTGTTGATAAATTCTTTCAGGATGCTATGGTAGACAAAGGATGTATTATAGCTGATGATACAAGTATCGTCAAAAAGATAACTGTAGATTACATGGGTATCGACAAAACAAATTCAAGAATAGAAGCAACTGTAAAAGGAATTTAATATGTATGTTCAACTTTTCCCTATATATGGGTTTATGGTAGGTGTCAATTATTGGAACACCAATTTTGATACAGATGAAGAAACAGAGGAAATAGAACACTTGTTTCAGATAATGTTTTTTATAATAGGAATATCTTTTCACTTTTGGAAACAGAGAGATTAATAGATTTATTGGCAAAGAATCATGATGACTGGGTTAACATGGCTAAGTCATTTGGTTGCACTACTGAGCAATCTCATGAGCTTGTTCAAGAAATGTATATACGATTAAATAAGTATATCGACAATAAATCCAAAGTCATGTATAACGATACTGAAGTAAATACATATTATGTGTATGTTACTCTCAGAAATTTATATTTATCTGGATTCCATAAAGGACTAAACAAGAATCACTTTCCTATTACAGATTCAGTAGAGTTAGAGTCTTCAGTGCTAAACTATGAAAAGGAAGATACATTTAACCATTTAATAAAAGAAATAGAAGATGTTGTATCAAAATGGTATTGGTACGATAAAAAGATATGGGATATTCATTTCTATAAGAAAATGAGTATGAGGAAGATTGCAAAAGAAACTAAGATTAGTTTAAGTTCAATATTTAATACACTTAGTAATGCCAAACAACAAGTCAGGGAAAAAACCCAAAAGTACTATAAAGAGTACCAAAAAAGTAAGTAGAGGTCTTGGAGACACTATAGAGAAAATAACTACTGCTACTGGGATAAAAAAAGCAGTCGAGTGGTTAGCAGATGGTAAGGACTGTGGGTGTGATGCTCGTAGGGATTATCTTAACAAGCTATTTCCATACAACAAGCCTAATTGTTTACTTGAACAAGAATATGATTATTTGAAAGAGTATTTTAGCAGTGGTAAGAATACAATAACTGCCGATACACAAAGACAGATTGTAAGTATATACAATCGTGTTTTTAATGACAATAAATCTACTACTAATTGTAGTTCTTGTTTTCGTAATAGAATCCATAATAATTTACTTAAAGTATACGATAAGTATGAGTCTGATAAGAAACAGGAATAAGGTAAAGCAAGTAATAGATTTTACAGGTATACAGAATGGTAGTTTACATCCTTCTGATATAGATGCAGTCCTTGAATTTAACAATAAGATACTTATACTTATAGAAGTTAAGAGGAAACATAAAACCATACCTATTGGTCAGAGATTATTATTAGAAAGGATATGTGATAGTTGGCACACCAATGAAAGAGCTTTGGTGATGAAAGTAGAGCATGAATTCGATGATGAGAATGTTGATATACCTCTTGAACAATGTAAAGTATCAAGATTGTATTATAAAAAGCACTGGATAACCTTACCTGAGCCAGAGGACTTTAAATCATATATAAATAGATTAGGTAAGGAATGGAATTGTGATAAATGTAGATTTTAAATTATGAGTGATAGTATAAGTAGTTACTGGAGTAGAAACGATTCTTCAAGAATACCAAGTAAACCTGTTCAAAGATTAGGAGATGTAACTGACCCTATAGTAGATAATGTAAAGAGATTACTAACTATTAGAAGTAAGATGGGAATGGTTAAATATGATACCACCTTAGAGGATAGTAAACTACCTACCTTAGATTGGTTACAGCATCTACAAGAAGAGCTTTTAGATGGAGCTTGTTATATTGAAAGACTTAAAAAAGAATTCAGTGAAAGAAAGTAGTCTTATTAAAATGCAGAAAGAGGTGAAGGAACTACAACAGTTTTGTGTGCTTCTTTCATATAGATTAGAGAAATTAGAAGAGAAAAATAACAATAAAAAAAAGTGAATTATGCCTATTAACATGAAACCAAGAAAGTACGAAGAGAGAAAGAATTTTAACACCAGATGCATGAATAATGCTAAGATGATACAAGAATTTCCTGACAGAGACCAGAGGTATGCAGTTTGCCAAACTTATTGGAAAGGTAACTTCGACCCAAAACAATAAATGTTAAAGTTTTTGCAGTTAGGAATATTTTTGTATAGATTTGTTTAAAACAATAAATTATGAAAATATTACTCAACCTCCCCAAACTCATTATCATATTCCTACTACTGGGGTTCTTTTATGTATTAGAAGCTATAGTGTATATTATATACATTATGTTTGAATATCCATTAAATTTCATAGGAGAACAGATAGAGAAAATAATTAGGAAACTCCTAAAATATGTAAGGTAATGGGAAAGACTAAAGAATTATTAGAGAAGGAATGGTTCTTAGAATCACAGAGAGCCGAACTACATTGGATGGAGCAAGAGTATGAACAATCAAAATATTATTATGCAAAAAGATATAACCACATTAGATGGGAGGATATGGAGTAAGGATGAACTGCTTGATAGGATGGTAGATGATGAATTCTATTATCAGTATCTCGGAGTTAATGCTTTATCCAGTAGCTCAATCAAAAAACTACTTAGCTCACCAAAGGAGTATGAGGATTCACTCATGATGGGTTCTAAAACTAATTCAGCTTTTGAGTTCGGATGGTTATTCCATACTGCTATACTTGAGCCTGAAGTTTACGAAAAGCAAGTGTTTATAGATGTACAAGACAGAAGAGCTAAAACATTTAAGGAGGCACTATCTGAGCATCCAAGACCTTTCACTATGAAAGAGAAATGTGATGTTGAAAGATTGGCAGATTCATTCTACAATAATTCAAGAGCAGTGGATATGATGCAACATACTCAAAAGGAAGTTCCTGCTATTGGCAATCTATTTGGGATGCCATTTAGAGGTAAGGCAGATGTTCTTGGTGATGGATATATCTTAGATTTAAAAACTACAGGCAACATCCATAAGTTTGAACATTCGGCAAGAGAATATCTCTATAGATGCCAAGCTTATATTTATTGCAAGTTATTTGATATAGATTATAGAGACTTTACTTTTATAGCTATAGATAAATCCACTGGCACTATTGGGTTCTATGGGGTTAGTGAGAAGTCATATATCGCAGGAGGATATGATGTAGAACAAGCAGTAGATGTTTATAAGGAATATTTCATTGAAAAAAATAAAGAAGTTTACGATTACGAATTAGAAGGTCATATATAATTTATGTATTTAGACAGGCAAGAATGTTATGATGATATACTTCACTCCTTGAGACTTGGAGTGTTATCTTCATCAGACATTATCTACCTTCGTAAATTCTATGAGGACACAGAAAACTATGAGTGTTGTCAAGGTTTAGTGGATGCCTGTGAAGAATTTAAAAGAGAAATAAATGAACTCAGAATTGATTAGGGATTTAGTAGAATCTGAATTTAGGATTGATATATCTGAAAAAAATAGAAAGAGAGAATTTGTATATCCCAGAAATATATATTTTAAACTATCCAGAGATTTCACTGACGAAGGTTATGAATCTATAGGAAGTAATATAAACAGAGACCACTCAACAGTTATGCATGGAGAGAGGGTTTGTCAAGATGTTGTATTGAGGTTTGAACCAAAGTACAAAGAAAGGTATATCAAACTTAAAAAGATACTCAATAAAATATGCAATACCTCTAATAGATATTTAGATGATAATGAAGATATAGAAGATTTATTATTATACAAAGATAAATACAAAGAGGCTTTATTAGAGACAAGAGTAGCTTTAAATAGAGAGAGAGCTTTACGTCATAAATATAAATTCCTTTTGGGTCAAATGAAAAGACATGGATACAAATGGGCATATAAAGAAGAATTTCAGATATAGACTATGGAGGAAGGAAAGAGACCAATGAAAAGGAAGGTTGATGGCAGACGTAACAATGGTGCTATCAAAGGTATCTCCAGAGGTCAAGGCAGACCTCGTAAGACTGCCAATATGGATATAGGAGGGATGACCCTCAATGCTATGAAGAAAGCTTTTGGAAGCGAAGAGAAGGCTTGGATAGAGGTAGCTAAGTTGGCAAAGGAAGGTTCAATTCAACATTGGAAGTGGTTACTTGAATATCGTTATGGTAGACCGAAAGAACAACAAGAAGTTAAGATAGATACTAAAGTAAACATACCAGTGATTGATTTTAGTAAACCTAAGACTATAGATGTGACTCCAGAACCAGATAAGTTAGAAGATGGACAAAGTAAATCTGAATCCTAAATATCAATCCTTATTTGATTCTGAATCTCGTTATAATGTTATAACTGGAGGAAGGGGTTCAGGAAAGTCTTTTGCAGTAACAGTATTCTTAGTACTACTTACATATGAGAAAAACAATAGGGTATTGTTTACTCGATATACTATGACCTCTGCCAGTATGAGTATCATCCCTGAATTCATTGAGAAGTTAGAACTCATGGGAGTGATGGAACATTTCACAATAACTAAATATGAAATCATAAACAATCTAATAAGCAGTTCAATATATTTCTCAGGGATTAGAACTGCAAGTGGAGACCAGACTGCCAAACTTAAGTCTATCAGTGGGGTGAATACTTTTGTATTGGATGAAGCAGAGGAGCTTACCGATGAGGAGAGCTTTGATAAGATTGATTATTCTATTCGTGCTAAGGGTGTAAAGAATAGATGTTTGTTAATCCTAAACCCCACCACCAGAGAACACTGGATATACCAAAGATTCTATCAGAATAGAGATATATCAGATGGATTCAATGGACAAAAGAACAATGTGAATTATATCCATACCACATACAAGGATAACATAGAACATCTTAGTGAATCTTTTATCAAGCAGGTTGAGGATATGAAAGTTCGTAGACCAGATAAATTCAAACACCAGATACTCGGTGGATGGTTACAAAGAGCAGAGGGTGTAATATTTAGTGATTGGCAGGTTGGACAATTCAATGAGGATGTAGATTTAAAGGCATGGGGATTAGATTGGGGATTCTCACGAGATAGTTCAGCACTTGTAAAGGTAGCCATTGACAAACATAGAAAAATTATTTGGTTAAAAGAATATCTCTATAAAAAAGGATTGGTTACTTCTAATTTATATGATGCTTGTATAAGACACGCAGGTAAGGAGCTTATTGTGTGTGATAACTCTGAGCCTCGCTTGATTGCCGAATTGTCAACCAGAGGCTTGAATCTAAGTCCTACAATAAAAAGAAAAGGTAGTATATTGTCTGGTATTGCACTGATGCAAGACTACACTATAAATGTAGAGGGAGAGAACTTAGTTAAAGAGTTTAATAACTACGCATGGGCAGTAAACGGAATAAAACCGATTGATTCTTACAACCACCTTGTTGATGCATCGAGGTACGCAATTCAGTATATGCTTACTCGTTCAGTGCCGAAAGGAATGTATATTGTAAAATAAATTTGGTGGAGTCAAAAATAATTTATAGATTTGAACATCTCATAAAAAATATTTAAATTTTAAATTTTTAGTTTTTCATTTGTTTTAGTTAATTAAGCTTGGAGAGCCACCTGTAAAAAGGTGGTTCTTTTTTTTATATATGTTAAAGTTTTGTTAAAATATTTGGCAGTTGGAATATTATATATATATTGCAATCGAATTAAAACAATAACATTATGGAAATTACATTAAAAGAAATCTTAGACAAAGTATCAAATGGTAGAGTGTTCTCTGCCAACTTCATCAAGAAAAATGGTACTGAACGTACAATGAATTGTAGGACTGGTGTTGTAAAACACACTACAGGTAAAGGTTTATCCTTCAATCCTATTTCAGCTAAACTTATTCCAGTGTTCGATATGAATAAGAATGGCTACAGATTTATCAGCTTTGATAGATTGAACTGGATTAAGATAGGTGGAAAGAAATATACTAACTTTAAAAACAAGTAATCATGACAAAGAAGTTTCAACAAGTAATAGACTTTTACAATTCGACCACACCAGAACAATGGTGTTACTTTCTGAGTATTATTTCAGATAAAATTACCATACCAATCCCTAAGATAGATGAAGATGGTGTTAGCTATATTGATTGTGTAGGATTAGCTGATGAAGCACCTGCTTGTCCTAATGGAGCTATGATACAACTCAATACCGATGACTTCGAGAAGCATTCTAATTTACTTGAAGAGAATAATAATCCTGTAGAGGAAATAAAAGAAATCTGGAACTCATGAGTAGTGTAGACCCAACAAACGACACAGAAGGAGATATCTTTGAAGAAATAGTAGGAGATACTTTAGATTCGATAGAAGATAATCTATCATATATAATTGATGAGTACCTGAACACCTCATCAGTTAAAAAAGGATGGCATGAATGGTTCTGGGATAACAGAAACGAAATCAAGTCAGCAATAATGGATAAGATTAAAATAGATTTATAATGAGAGGTATTGATAAACTATTTAGATTTGACGAGCTTAGTAGGGGGTCTCAGATTGAGGCTCTCTACAATGAGCGAAGTGCAATGATTAAAGCAGGATATCGATATGCCGATGAATCATTAAATAGTCTATTTGAGTTTGCAGATATCATGGGGTCAAAGGTAACTGACTTCAATATTAATTTCTATGATAAAACTCCTAAAACCTATTGTAAGTTTAGAAGGATATCAAAGTATAAGGATATTAGCCTCCATGAGATAGTTCAGAGGCTTTCTAAGAGCGATGGAATGTTCACTGGATACTTTGCAGATGTACATCTTTTTAGATGCCTTAGAGAGCTTGTATACGAGGATTTAGAAACTAATCCAAACCAGATACTCAGGAAATGCTTTCTTGCATGGCTTGAGGGATGTAGGGAGGAAGCTGATGCCTACCTTTCAGAAGATTACTTAATCAGCAAATTTACTTCAGATGACTTTCTGTTTCTGGAGGATGGAACTTATTTCTCCAGAGGGAACAATCCACTTAGTTATTTAGTATAAATAAATTCAATAGGTGTAAATTCAATACCCTCAAATGTGAATTCAATACCCCCCAATGTGAATTCAATACCCCCTTTTTTGGGGGTTTTTTGTGCCTTTTTGCCAAATGTTAAAGTTTTGTTAAAGTTTAGATTTTGCTTTGTCATTGTCTCTCATTATATACTTTTACGGGTGTAAACATTAATTAACTATTAACTAAAATTTAAAACAATGCGAAAAAATTATTATGTATTTTACAATAGTGAAAATCAAAAATTTGAGGTCATAGATTGCACCCACCACCAAGAACAACCAGTGGTGAAATCTTTCAAATACGAAACCAGTGCTTATAAATTTATGAGCAAATTAAAATCAACTATTAACTAAAATTTAAAACAATGGAATTAAAACAAATTATCAAATTAGACAATTATCCGAGAATGTATGCGGGAGGGCATATAGACGAAAGATACTATTTCACCATGAATGCAAATGAAAGCCAGTTAAAAGATTTACTTGCATTTATCATTTATTTACGTGCAAATTTGCAAGACCATAAAAACAAAAACAAAATAATTGCATCCAGTGTGATACATGATTTACAGGGATTTTATCGAAAGGATGAACATTTTGTTCCTAAATATACAGGATATTCAAAAACAATTTCAATAACTAAACTTTAAAACAATGGAATTATTAACACAAAACACAAAACTAAAAAAAACCAGTAAAACAATGGGTAAAAGGGTTTTTAACTTTGGTATCACAGCATATAAAAGTATGTCAGGTAAATTAATTTGCCCTTTTGCAAAAGATTGCGTAAAATTCTGTTATGCTCAAAAAGGTGCGTATAGTTGGTCTAATGTAAAACCAGCTTTTGAAAAACGTTATGAAATAACCAAAACCGATAATTTTATCAATTTAATGAATGATGAAATAAAAAAGAAAAAAGTTGATTTTTTAAGGATACATGATTCTGGCGACTTTTATTCTAAATCCTATATTCAAAAATGGTTTAATATTGCCAATGATAACCCAAATGTGAAATTTTATGCATATACAAAAAGTTTTATTTTGTTTCAGGGTTTAACCATTCCAGATAATTTAGATATCATTTTCAGTGAAGGTGGAAAGCATGATAAATTAATTAACACTAAAATTGACCGCCACGCAAGAATATTTAACAATAAACAAGAATTAACAAAGCATGGTTATATTGATGCATCAAAAAATGATTTGATGGCCACAAAGTTTTTCAATAAGTCAAACAAAGTAGGTTTAATTTTTCACTAATATAAAACACTAAAAAAATGGATAATTATACAGCGATAGGAATAGCGGAGGGTTTTATACCCGCTAATGATGAACAACAAATAATTGATGCATGGCAACATTTACACGATACAAAAATAGGCTATCAATTACAGGGTTTTTTTGGTAGACAATTACACTACCTAATTCAAGAGGGAATAATAAAAAAATAATATTATGGCATTTAGAAAAAAAATATCTTATTTAATGGGAAACGGCAAAAAGATAACTACAATAAAAACGTTTAGAAATTTACATCACTTTGATAATTATTTTAATAAACTGGTTAAAGCAAATTGCAACATAATAGATTTAACAAATATTTAAACTCATGGCAAATAAAGAACAATTTGAATACAACAGAAAAAACAAAAAAGAATTAAACAACATAATCAAACAAATTAAAATAGTAGACAATTTAAAAGAACATAGAGGATACAAAAAAGATGACATT
>Ga0181568_10003748_pt1 | contig 13639 bp, 10 predicted proteins | sample 101ome_20_FD_133758 | JGI IMG/M metagenome (GOLD analysis project Ga0181568, IMG submission 133758) | Coastal salt marsh microbial communities from the Groves Creek Marsh, Skidaway Island, Georgia - 101404AT metaG (megahit assembly) | ecosystem: Environmental > Aquatic > Marine > Intertidal... | reverse complement strand
GATGAGAACATCTCCTTCGAAGTCGCCTGCGGTCTGGTTGGAAAAGACATTGCCGAAAAGGCCCGGGACCTGAGCCTTCAGATCTACTCCGAAGGTCGCGCCTATGCCCGGGAGCGCGGCATCATCATCGCGGACACCAAGTTCGAGTTTGGCCTGCTGGACGGCGAGTTGATCCTGATCGACGAGGTCCTGACGCCGGATTCCTCCCGTTTCTGGCCCGCCGACGATTATGCGCCAGGGCGGAACCAGAAGAGCTTCGACAAGCAGTTCGTGCGCGAATACCTGGAGACGCTGGATTGGGACAAGACCTATCCCGGGCCGGAATTGCCGCCGGAGATTGCCGCCAAGACCAGCGAAAAGTATCTGGAGGCCTACCGCCAATTGACCGGCAAGGAGCTTTGAGTCCCGGTGGGAGGGGAGGCGCGCAGTCCGATGGGGCGTTTTTCAGACATCGAGGTTGAGCGGCTCAAAGGCGTGGCCTGGGCGGTCATCGAACAGGGCGCGGAGCGGGGCGGGCAACTCTTGAGCGTCAAAGCCGCCGATTATCCGGAGGCGTTGCGCGAGCCTCGCGCCAGTTTCGTCACGCTCCGAGAGGGAGACAGTCTCCGCGGCTGCATGGGGAGTCTGGAGGCGCGGAGCCCCCTGGTGGAGGACGTCGCGCGCAACGCGCACAACGCGGCCTTCAAGGATCCGCGCTTTTCCCCGGTCAGCTCAGGGGAGATCCCAAGGCTCAATCTCAAGCTCTCGGTCCTGACGCTGCCTGAGGCTTTCCCGGTCGAATCGGAGGAGGATCTGTTGAACCGCATTCAGCCGGGCGTCGACGGGATCATCCTCAAGGATGAGGGAAGGCGGGCGACCTTTCTCCCGGCGGTCTGGGAGGCGCTGCCCTCACCGCGGGAATTCATCCGGCAGCTCAAACGCAAAGCCGGCCTGTCGGAGGATCACTGGTCTGAGCGGATGGAGATCCTGCGCTATCGCGCGGATGAGTATTGAGCGGCAGGGCGGTGTGGAGTGATGGAGCCCTCCGGTCCTCCGGTCCGGATTGCGGTTCATCCGCCGTTGCGGATGGCGTCCTTCTTACTCTCGCGTTCGGCCTCGAGTTTGATCTTGTCGTCGGTGAGATTCTGATCGAGGTCGGCGATGGCGTCGTAGTCGCCGTTTTCGCGGGCCTTGTCGATTTCAGCGTTCAGCGTGAGTTCGCGCTCGGCGATCTTGGCGTCGATCTTGGAATCGATCTCCGCGAGCGCGGCCTTCTGTTCGTCGGTCAGGTTGACGGTGGGCGATTGCTGGTTCAATCGCTCCATGGCCAGTTCGTAGGCGGTCTTCATGGCGGGAGGGTAATCGGGCGGCGGGCTGATGGCCAAGCCGGGAATCAGGTGTCGCCGCCGGCCATCGGCTTGTTCTTCTTCCAGGGCATTTCAGGAAACTTGTCCGGAGGCGGGGGCGGGGGCGGCGCGGCGTCGGCGGGCTTCTCCGGAGCCATGCGGAGTTCGTCGGTTTCGCCGGTCGCGGCGGAGGGGGTTGGAGCGTCCATATTGCCCCGCCAGGAGGCGATGCGCGCTTGGAGTCCGTGATGCTCGGCCTGCTCCTTGTCGCCGCTTTTCATGTAGAAGAGGGAGAGATTGGTGTGCACGAGTTGCTCGTTGGGCCGCAGTCTCTCCGCGGCGTGCCCGTGTTCGATGGCTTTGCTGTAATCGCCTTTCCGATACCAGGCCATGCTCAGTCCCTGCGTGGCGTCGAAGTGATCGGGCGCTTCCTTCAGCACGGCCTCGAACTTCGCGATGGCCGCGTCGAAATCGCCGCCGGCGTAATCCGCCATGGCGTCGTCGCACCGTTCCTGAAACGGGTCTTCGGTGTTCTCGCTCACGCGAAAAAACTAGTCCACCCCCGCCTTGCAAGGCAAGTCGACGCGTTCAGATTCCCGCCGGACCTCCAATTTGCAGCCGGTGGCCGACGCGTGGACGCTTTCCGCGGCAGGACCTGCGGCCGACCGCCTCATCACGAGCCCGGGTCAGAAACAAAACTTAATCTGTATCGATTTTAAATAAGGTTTACTTATCAAAACTTGGGCATGATGGGGTGGCGGGTCGGATTGGGTGGCGGCTGAATCAAAAAACTTTTCATCGAATGATTGACATTGGAATTGGGGAGTATTATGCAGTTTGGTCCGATCAAACGGCGTTTTTTTGCAGTTTTGTGATGCGGAATTGAATAAAGCGACGCCGGTTGCATCCGATGAATAGTCCATCAGAACAGTTAATAGCCAAAACATAATGAGCGAAGCTCCCGCGCCCGCCTCCGCCGAGTCAGAAGGCGACTCCCAGTTTTCCAAGATTTCCGAGGTTGTCATCCGGATTGCCGGCAACTCCCAGGACGGCATTCAGTCGATCGGCGGTTTTCTCGCCCGCCTTGCCGGTCGCAGTGAGCAGGAGGTCATGACCTTCATGACGATCCCTTCCACGATTTCGGGCGGTCCCTCCATTTTTCAGGTTCGCGTTGGCACGGGGGAGGTGTTGAGCGCGGGCGATGACGCGGATGTGCTGCTGGCCTTCTACCAGCATTCCTATGAGAACCACATCGAGTCGCTGAAGCCGGGCGGCGTGGTGTTGTATGATTCCGACCACGTTGAGGAGAAGGAGGAGTTCCGGGAGAATTACCGGCATGTCGGGATTCCGATATCCAGTCTGACGGTCGAGGCGATTGGCGGCACGGCGCGGGACAAGGGCAAGAACATCTTCGCGCTGGGCCTGATCGCGCGGACCTTTGACCTGGATTCCGAGAAGCTGGCCGGATTGATCACGGAGAAATTCAAGGGCAAGGCCGGCAAGGTCTTGGAGAATGCGCTGGCCGGATTTCACGCGGGCTATGGGTATTCGATCGGCGATGTGTTCGAGACCTTTGAGTTCCAGGAGTCGGAGGGGAAGGATTACGAGCAGGTGGTCATGGCCGGCAACGAGGCCCTGGCCTTGGGCCTGATTGCCGGCGGCGTGCGCTTCGGAGCCGGTTACCCGATCACGCCGTGGTCGGACATCATGGAACTGCTTCGCCGCGAACTGCCGAAATATGGCGGCTCCTTCATCCAGTGTGAAGATGAGATCGCCTCGGTCGCCATGGCCATCGGCGCGAGCTTTGCCGGCGTGGTCTCCTGCACCGGGTCCAGCGGCCCCGGCATCTCGCTGAAGAGCGAGGCCCTGGGCTGGGCGCAGATGGCGGAAATTCCGCTGGTGGTGATCGATGTGCAACGCGGCGGCCCGTCGACCGGCATGCCGACCAACATCGAACAGTCCGACCTCAACATCGCCTGCTACGGCGCGCACGGCGACTCGCCGCGGGTCGTGCTGGCGCCGTCGGACGTCGAGGATTGCTTCTACATTGCCATCGAGGCGGTGAACATCGCCCGCAAATACAATGTGCCTGTCCTGGTTCTTACCGATCAGGCGATTGCGACGCGGATCGAGGCCTTTGCGGATCCGGACCTGGAGAACATTGTCCAGGAATTTCCGCCGGATCTGACGCCGGTCAAGGATCACAAGCCCTACGATCTCAGCGTTCCGGACGGGATCACGACGCGCGTGGTTCCGGGAACCCGCATCGAGAGCGGCCAGTATCCGATCGCGACGGGGCTGGAGCACAATGAAATGGGGCACCCGTCCGCATCGCCCAAGATGCACATGGAGATGATGGCCAAGCGGCGCAACAAGCTGAAGGCGCTGGCCCGGGAGTTGCCGACGCCGGAGGTTTACGGCCCCAACGAGGGCAATGTCCTGCTGGTGGGCTGGGGGTCGACCCAGGGCCCGATGCGGGAGGCTGTCGATCGCGCGCGCGCCAAGGGCGACAGCATTTCCTCGATCAGCATCCGCCATATCAGTCCGCTGCCGGAAGGCTTGGAGGAGATATTCGCCGGCTTCCATCACGTGTATGTCGTCGAGACCAACGACGAGGGACTCTACGGTTTCGGCCAACTGGGCGGGCTGCTGCGCTCGCGTTACGCCGATCCGAAGATCGAAGGCATCAACAAGACCGACGGCCTGACCTGGAAGGTGCGTGAGATTCTCGAACGGATTGAAGAGAAACTCGCCGCCGGCCAAGCCTGAGCGAATCCGCCGCAACTTTTGTTTCCAATACAATGAGCCAACTGCAACTAGCCGAACCGCCCGTTCATCCCGGACACGAACCCGCCGCCGCGCTGGCCGACGAGGCCCGCGAGCCGCTGAAGAAGAAACAGATCGCCGCCGATCACCCGACCTGGTGTCCGGGTTGCGGCGACTTCGCCGTGTTGTCGCTCTATTTCAAACTGATTGAGAAGCGCGGCCTCTGGCAGGAGAAGCTGGCCACGGTGGCCGGCATCGGTTGTTCCAGCCGGTTTCCCTATTTTGTGCAGGGCCATGGCGCGCATTTCATCCACGGTCGCGCGCTGCCCTTTGCCACCGGCGTTTCCCTTTCCCGTCCGGATCTGCATGTGTTCGTGTTCGGCGGCGACGGCGACGCCTTTTCCATCGGCGGCAACCATTTCAATCACACCGCCCGCAAGAACCTGAACCTGACCTACGTGGTCATGGACAACTTCGTCTATGGCCTGACGAAGAAGCAGACTTCGCCGACCTCGCCGTTGGGCTTCAAGAGCAAGACCGACATGTGGGGCGCGGTGGATCGGCCGATCAACCCGATGAAGCAGGCGATCGCGGCGGGCGCGACGTTTGTGGCCCGGACGACGCACACGAATCCGAAGCATGTGTTGGAGGTGTTCGAGGCGGCGCTGGATCACAACGGTTTCAGTTTCGTGGAGTGCCTCAGCGAATGCGTGGAGTTTTTCCCGGGCGCCTTCAATGAGACGAATCCCCGCAAGGGCGGTGCCTTCAACGAAGTGCCCGAGGACCATGATGTCACCGACGAGTTGGCCGCCTACAAGCTGTCCGGCGAGGACTTTCCTGGCTACTTCGGCGTGTTCTACAAGGTGGATCGCCCCACCAAGAACGAGCTGGAAGCCGACATCAACGAGAAGTTTCAGGCGAAGGTTGAGGGGCTGAAGCCCTGGCAGATTCTCCGTCAGAACTTTGACCGGATGAAGTAGGGCGGCAGTGATCGTCTCTTTTTCAAGCCCCGGCGTTTGCCGGGGCTTTTTTGTTTGTTTACGAATCGTGAATTACGGGCAGAATTCCGGGCCATGGCTGAGATGATTGGCATTCGCGCTGTTCTTGCCGGCGCCCTCCTGTGCGGCGGGGTTTCCCTTTCCGCGTCGGAGGACGTTGAACTCTATCAGCAGCAGATCAGACCGTTGCTCCAGGCGCGTTGTGTCGCGTGCCATGGCGCGTTGAAAAGCAAGGGCGGCCTGCGGTTGGACACCGCGGAATTGCTGCGCCAGGGCGGCGATGGCGGCCGCGTGATCGATTCGTCGGACGCTGGAGCTGGCGAGTTGATCCATCGGATTTCAACCGCTGAGGAATCCGAGCGCATGCCGCCCGAAGGCGAGCCTCTGAAAGCGGAGCAGATCGCGGCGTTGAAACGCTGGATCGCCGCCGGCGCGCCAGGGCCGGCGGACGAACAGCCGGAAGCCGATCCCCGTGATCACTGGGCTTACCGGCCGATTGTCAAACCGCCGCTGCCCGACGCCTCATTTGCCGGCAACCCCATTGACGCCTTCATCGCCGCCGCGCTTCACGAACGCGGCATCGAGGCGCAGAGCGAAGCCTCGCGATCCGTGTTGCTGCGTCGCGCGCACCTGGATCTGATCGGGCTGCCGCCGACGCGGGGGGAATTGGCGGCGTTTCGGGACGACGCTTCGGAACGCGCCTACGAGCGGATGATCGACCGCCTGCTCGCGAGTCCGCATCACGGCGAGCGCTGGGGGCGGCATTGGATGGACGTCTGGCGCTACAGCGACTGGTTTGGTCTGGGGAAGCAGTTGCGCAACAGCCAGAAGCACATCTGGCACTGGCGGGACTGGATCGTGGAGTCGCTCAACGAGGACAAGGGATACGACCGCATGATCCTGGAGATGCTCGCCGGCGACGAGATTGCGCCGACCGACCGGAAGACCCTGCGCGCGACCGGCTATCTCGCCCGCAACTACTACCTCTTCAATCGCGACACCTGGCTGGACGCCACGGTCGAGCACACCGCCAAGGCCTTTCTCGGTGTGACCATGAATTGTGTCAAATGCCACGACCATAAATACGACCCCTTGGAGATGTCGGACTACTACGCCTTTCGCGCCATCTTCGAGCCGCATCAGATCCGGCTCGATCAGGAGCCCGGGGTTTTGGATTTTGAGAAGGGGGGGCTTCCCCGCGCCTTCGACGATCATCTCGACGCGCCGACCTACATCTATCGGAAGGGCAACGACAAGGATCCCGACAAGAGCCGGGTGATCGAGCCGGCCCTGCCGGCGCTGTTTTCCTCCCACGAGTTTGAGATCAAGCCGGTGGAACTGCCGGCGTTCGCGTTTGCGCCGGGAACGCGGGATTACGTGCAGAAGGATCATTTGGCCAGGGCGGAGGCGGAGATCGTCGCGGCGGAGCGGGAACTGGGCAAAGCGAAGGAGCTCCTCGCGGACGTGGCCAGGAAACAGGAGGGAACGGGCGGGGCTGACCCGGCGCGGAAGCCGGCCGGACCGGTGGTGTTTCTGAAAGACGATTTCGCGAAGGCTCGGACGGATTTGTGGAACGTTTCCGGCGAGGGGTGGGAGCACAGGGACGGAGCGCTGGTCCAGTCCAAACCCGGTGCGGACCGGTTCTTGCGATCGAAGGCGTCACACCCGGAGGACTTCCGCGCCGTGTTGCGCTACCGGCCCACCGGCGGCGTGAAATGGAAGTCGATGTCCATGCGCTTTGACGTGGTGGATGGCGGCCGGACCAGTCACACGGCCTACCTGAGCGCGGTGACGCCGGGCTCCAAGGCGCAGATTTCACACACGGAGAACGGTCGGCATGATTACCCGGCCGACGGACGCAAGGCGATGCCGGTGAAACTGAACGAGATTCACGAGCTGGAGATCGCGGTGCGTGGCTACGTGATCAATTTCTGGGTGGATGGCGAGCTGGCCCTGGCCTACCGCCTGCCCTGGAGGAAACCGGGCGGGCGCTTTGAACTGTCGGTGTTCGATCTGACCGCGGAGCTGCATTCGCTGACGGTTGAAAGCCTGCCGGAACACGTGGGGCTGACCCAGCCCAATGGCGCGCCGAACATGTCGAACACACTCGCCGGAGCCAAGGCCGGCGTGACGTTGGCCGAACGCGGCGTCGCGCAGGCGAAGGAGGGGCTGGCGGCGCTGAAGGCCCGCATCGCGGCGGATCGCGCCATGGTTGCGGAGCCGGATTCTGCGAGAACCAAGGGCCTCTTCGCAGCCGCGGCCCGGGCGTCCCGGAAGGCGGCGCTGGCGAAGGCCGATCAGGAACTGGCGCGCGCCGATCTCGAACTTGCACGATTGGCGGCATCGGCCAAACCGGACAAGAAGAAACTCGCCGCAGCGGAAAAGAAGCTGAAGGCGGTCCGCGCGAGTCGCGACAAGACCCAGGCAGCCTTGCAGAAGAGGGACGGGGAATATGTTTCGTTGAAGGGCAGCCTGAAGGCCTTGGAGACCCCGGCGCACAAGCTGGGGCAATACGCTCCCGTCTACAGCCGAACCAGCACCGGCAGGCGCACGGCCCTGGGGAAATGGATCGGGAGCCGGGAAAACCCGCTCACTGCGCGGGTGGCGGTCAACCACATCTGGCTGCGGCACTTTGGCGAACCCTTGGTGGACGACGTCTTCGATTTCGGTCGCCGCGCCCGTGAGCCGGAGCATCTGGATCTGCTGGATTACCTCGCCGCCGATTTCATGGAGCATGGTTGGAGCATGAAGCGGCTGCACAAACTCATCATGACCTCCGAGGCGTATCGTCGCTCCTCCAGCAATGCGGGTGCGGACGAAATGGCAAGGTCCGCCGATCCCGACAACCATCTCTATTGGCGCATGAATCCGCGGCGCATGGAATCCCAGATCATCCGCGACAGCGTCCTGCGCCTGGCCGGCGAGTTGCGGCTGCAGTTGGGCGGGCCGCCCGTCGATCCGAAGAAGAAGGACGCGTCGATGCGGCGGAGCGTCTACTTCGCCCATTCGCGTGACGACGGGGAGCCCTTCCTGAAATCCTTTGACGATGCGGAGATCACCCAATGCTATCGTCGCAGCGAAAGCGTTGTGCCCCTGCAGGCGCTGGCCATGGCCAACGCAGAAATCTCAATTGCGATGGCGGGCCGTATCGCGTCGAAGCTGGCGGGCGGGACGGATGGGGACGAAAGCGTCGTTGTCGCCGCCTTTGAAACCGTGTTGTCGCGTTCTCCCACGGTCGAGGAAAGGAAGGAGGCCATCCGCTTTCTAGGGGATGTGAGGGCGCTCTTGAAGTCGAAGGATGCGGTCGACCAGGATCTGCGCGCCCGAGCGCGTCTGATTCACGCCCTGCTGAACCACAACGACTTCATCACGATCAGGTGAGGGCGGGGCGAGGGGCGACTATTCCACGTCGATTCCGTCGAACAGGGATTCCAGGTTGTTTAGTGGGGCCTCTTTTTTGGGCTTGGGGTTCAGCGTGTGTTTCAGGTGGCCGAGGGCTTCGCCGACGTTTCGCACGGAGCCGGGCAGGGTGGCGCCGCAGGCATTGGGATGGCCGCCGCCCTGGAGCTTCCTGGCAATGGGCAAGGCCTCGCCATTGCGGCTGCGAAAGCTGACCAATACCGGGCCCTTGGCCTTCTTGAACGCCGTCATCAGGACCTTGTAGGGAATGTCGTCGTCGAGGAGCAGGTCGTGGACAATGGCGTTGATATTGCCCACCGAGATCGGCACGTAGCCCAGATCCGGCGTGATGGCCTCGACCTTCTTCTTGCTCCAGTCGCGACCGATCGGCGTTTCGATCTTTCGCTTTGCCTCGATGATGGCAAGCAGGGGATGGTCGAGGATGGCTTCAATCCGATCGTCGATGACCGCCTTGAAATTCCAGAAACCATAGGACTTCACCAGTTGGGCGTAGTCGGTTGCCAGGGTGAAGTCCGGATCGTCCTCGCGATAGAGATCGGCGACGTCGTTCAAATGCATCAAGCGGTCCAATTCGGGGCTGGCGATCTCGTGCTCCTGGCAGAGTTCGTAACAGAGGGTTCCGGCGGACTTGGACGTGTCGTGAATGAACTGTGCGTTTTCGGGGGCGGCGGGCGTTTCGTGGTGATCGACGATCAGCCAGCCCGGCTTGTCCATGCGCTTGTCGAAATTCAGATCGCAGACCCAGGCGGTCTTTTCGCCCATGGGGCGGCGGGTCAGTCCCTCGTACCCCCAGGCTTGGAGCGGGACGTTGGCGTCGAAGAGCTTCTTGGCCAAACGCACCAGCAGCAGTCCCGAGGTCAGGCCGTCGAGATCGGCGTCGTGGGTGATGATGACTTCAGGTTGTTGCAGGTCGAGTGACATGAGTGAAGGCTAGGGGAGGAGGGGGGAAGCTCCAAGCTCCAAGCTCCAAATCCCAAAGAAGTTCCCAATCCCGAGCTCCAAACCGGAAATCCAGTAATCGGCAATCAGTAGGTCAGTATTCCGAGATGCGTGACATTTGCCTTCTGAGATTTGAGATCTGAAGTGGAAGATGGCAAATGGCAAAGCCCGGGAATCCGCCTTCGTTCCGCAAAGCCGGAACTTCGTCGTGACAAGCCGAGAACTGAGAGTTCAATCAGTTCTTGTTACCCCGTCGCCTTTTCGGAACTATCCGCCGAAACATTTTTCGGAAGGAAGACAAAGTTTATGGCAAAGAATCTGTTCAGTTTGAGAGGCGAAGTTGCGGTGGTGATCGGCGCGACGGGTGTGTTGGGCGGCGCGATCGCCGACGGTCTGGCCGCGGCGGGCGCGAAGGTCGCCGTGCTGGGGCGCAACCAGAAGCGCGGCAATGCGCGCGTCAAGGCGATCAAGGACGCGAAGGGCGAGGCGAAGTTCTTCAAGGCCGACGCCGTCGATCCCAAGAGCCTCAAGAGCGCGTTGAGCCGCATCAAGAAGGCCTATGGCGTCCCGACGATCCTGCTCAACGCGGCCGGCGGCAACGATCCCAAGGTGGTCGTGTTCGGCGACCGCAAGGTGGAGGACATTGAGTTGCCGGATTGGCATTGGAATTTCAACATGAACCTCGTGGGCGGCGTGCTGCTGCCCTGTCAGATCTTCGGCCCGGCGATGGTCGCGGCGGGCAAGGGGAGCATCATCAACATCGCGAGCATTGCGGCGCACATCCCGCTTTCGCGGGTGATTTCGTATTCCGCCTCGAAGGCCGCGGTGTTGAACCTGACGCAGTTCCTGGCGCGTGAATGGGCGCAGACCGGCGTTCGCGTGAATTCCATCACGCCCGGGTTCTTTCCGGCCGAACAGAATCGCAAGCTCCTGTTCAATGACGACGGCACGCCGACCGAACGCGCCGCGTCCATCCTCGGCCACACGCCGATGGGACGTTTCGGAACCTCGGATGAACTGATTGGCGCGGCCGTCTTTCTCGCCAGCCAGAAGGCCAGCAGCTTCGTCACCGGCACGGACATCCGCGTGGACGGCGGATTTCTTTCTACGACGATTTGAGCGGGGCGCCGGCACGGAGGAGCGCGGAATTTATTCCGCTTCCGCTTTGCTGTCGTCCGGCGTCGCAGTAAGGAGCCAAACGCCCCGGATAGAGTGGCGTCGAAGCGGAATGAATTCCGCGCTCCGTTGTATGCCGTTTGTTTGGTAGTTTTATAGGTCCTGTTTCAACTCATTGGTCAGTCAGCTTGAGCATGAACACCATTTCCTCCCAATCCGGTCCCGGTCACATCGTCACCGATGCCGAAGTCGCCGAAGTCGTCGCGAAGGCCTGTCCCGCCGCAGATTACGCGGGCAAGAAGATCCTGCTGATTGTTCCCGACAGCACGCGCACGGCGCCGGTGGGGACGATGTTCAAGGCGATCTTCGAGCAACTCGGCGAAGTCACGACGGCCTTGGATGTCCTGATCGCGCTCGGCACGCATCAACCGATGAGCGAGGAGGCGATCTGCGAGCGGTTGGAGATCTCAGTGGACGAGCATGCCGGCAAATACAGCAAGGTCCAGTTCCACAACCATGCGTGGGACGATCCGGATCAATTGCGCGACCTGGGCACGATTTCGGCGGAGGAGATCAACGAGTTGTCGGACGGCCTGTTCTCGATGGATGTGCCGGTCGAGGTGAACAAGCTGTTGTTCGAGTATGATCAGGTGGTGATCGTGGGGCCGGTGTTTCCGCACGAGGTGGTCGGTTTCTCGGGAGGCAACAAATACCTGTTTCCCGGGGTGGCCGGTCCGCGGATCCTGAATTTCTTCCATTGGCTGGGCGCGGTGGTGACGAATCCGATGATCATCGGCAACAAGTGGACACCGGTCCGTAAGGTGGTCGACAAGGCGGGTTCGATGGTCGAGGTGGACAAGCTGTGTTTTTGCATGGTGGTGGAGAAGGGCGAGATGTGCGGACTGTTCGCCGGAACGCCGGAGGGCGCCTGGGACGCCGCCAGCGAGGTCTCGCGTCAGGTCCACATCACTTACAAGGACAAGCCATTCCACACCGTGCTCTCCTGCGCGCCGAAGATGTATGACGAGATCTGGACCGCGGGAAAATGCATGTACAAGTTGGAGCCGGTGGTGGCGGATGGCGGGCATCTGATCATCTACGCGCCGCATGTGGACGAGTTTTGCTTCACGCATCATGACGCGATCCTGCGCATCGGCTACCACTGCCGGGACTACTTCCTGAAGCAGTGGGACAAGTTCAAGGACGAGCCTTGGGGCGTGATGGCGCATTCAACGCACGTCTATGGGATTGGCGAGTATGAGGACGGCGTGGAGACGCCGCGGGTGAAGGTCAGCCTGGCGACGCAGATTCCGGAGGAGGTCTGCAAGCAGGTGAATCTGGGCTACATCGATCCCGCCACGATCAATCCCGAGGACTACGCGAATCGCGAAGACGAAGGTGTGTTGTATGTGCCCAAGGCGGGGGAGATGCTGTTTCATCAGAAGGAACAGCCGAAGTGGGCGGGGGGAGAATGAGGGGGAAGACGAACGTTCAACGCTCCACGTTCAACGAAACGTCGTGCGAGTCAAGGAACGCGCGAAACAGATGAGCGTCCTCTGGAGTCTGGAATGTCGCGATGGTCTGCATTTGCTTTCTTCCGCGCCCTGAAGTTTGAAGTTCGTCGTTTCTTCTTCACCCGCTCTCGCGAAACCGATCCGGCACGAACTCCATGTCGGTGGTCTCCTTCACCGCCAGTCCGATCTGGAAGTCCATGATCTCCTTGGCGACGGGGTGTTGGTAATCCACGAGGATGTCCTGCAGCGCGTCACGGGGTGAAAGGTCGCGGGTGACGGTCTGGCGGTAGACCTTGATGGCGATGGCTTCGGCGGCGCCGGGTGTCAACAGGTCGGGAATGTGGGTGCGCAGCAGGTCGAAATCGTTTTCTTCGAACTCGATATCCATCCGTTTGCAGAGGGAGGTGATGAGGTGGAAGCTTTCCTGCGAGGAGACGGTGGGGAAGATCGGGATCTTGACGTCCACGCGGCCGGGGCGTTTGAGATCCACCTCGATCAGGTCCGGCCGGCTGGAGGCGAGTATCCAGATGATGCGTCCGCGGTTGGCGGGGTTGCTCATCTCCTTGGCGAACATGGAATAGACGCGGCCGGAGAGTCCGCCATCGCTGCCTCCGGCGTCGCGTTTGCCCAAGGCCTGGTCGGCCTCGTCGATGAAGACGAAGCATCGACCCAGCCCCTGCAGCAAGCGGAAGATGGTTTCCAGGTTGCCTTCGGTGCTGCCGATCCATTTGTCGCGGAAGTTCTTGATCTTGACGACGGGCACGCCGGCCTCTCCCGCGAGGCATTCGACCAGGTAGGTCTTGCCGGTCCCGACCGGGCCGCAGAGGAGGTAGCCCATGGGCATGGCTCGGGTGTCGCCCTTGCGCCACATGGCCATATCCTCGCGCAGGCGCGTCTTGAGTCCGGACTGGGCGTGGACGTTGTCCAAGGTGCGTTCCGATTGAATGAACTCGACCAGGTCGTTGCAGTCCTTTTCGACGAGTTCCTTCTTCAGGGTGACGAGGTCCCGGGCCTTGATGGGCTCCTTCCGGTATTCCTTGAGCTGGAGGAGATTCTCGACGGCGTTCATGGTCGCGCCGGCGAGCGAGGCGGCCAGTTCCTCGACGTTGTCCTTGAATTCGCCCAAGGCGGTGGGAAAGCGGTTGGCGGTGAGGCGGAAAAAGGGCTCCAGGTCGTCGCGCGTCGGGAGCGGGATCTTTACGGCGGACGCGTGGTGGCTGTTGGCCAGCAGGGAATGAAGGTCGTTGAGATTTTCGGCGATGAGGCAGGTGACGAGGGAAAGTCGGTGAGGTGTTCGTCGGCGCCCCAGTCACGCATGAGCATGGCCAGCGCGTTGATGTCGTTGCTGTAGCCGCCTGGCGTGGCGGGAGCCACGAGATCGGCCGCCCGGATCCAGACGCCGATCTGGATGGCGCGCTTGCCGAGTTTGGAGAGGTTGGCCGCGTAGCGGAAATAATGGGTGAGCGTCTCGATGGCCGGGCGCGGGGACTTGGGGAGTTCCTGCCGCTCCTTGTAGGCGGGCCATTGCTCGAAGAGACTGCCGCCTTTCTCGATGCGGATG
>Ga0181568_10003747_pt1 | contig 13641 bp, 16 predicted proteins | sample 101ome_20_FD_133758 | JGI IMG/M metagenome (GOLD analysis project Ga0181568, IMG submission 133758) | Coastal salt marsh microbial communities from the Groves Creek Marsh, Skidaway Island, Georgia - 101404AT metaG (megahit assembly) | ecosystem: Environmental > Aquatic > Marine > Intertidal... | reverse complement strand
TTGCCGCCAAGTTCTTCTTCGCCGGGTACTCCTAGGTGATTATGGTCTGAACCACTTGCGATAATGACGGTTTTTGCAAAATATTCTTTATCATCACAAAGGATTTTTTTTGGTTGAGCTTGTAGATCAATAGCTGTTACTTTGGAGTTTACCAAAACCTCGCATCCAAATCTTTTTGTTTGTTCTTCCATTGCATCTGAAATTTGAGGACCAGTCATATGATCCATGCCCGGATAATTTTCGATTTCGTGAGTTACTTGTAATTGTCCGCCAACAATGGCTTTTTCAATAATTAATGTTTTTAAATTTCCTCTTGAAGCGTATAAACCAGCTGAAAGTCCAGCTGGGCCCGCTCCAATAATGATGCAGTCGTAAATATTGTTTTCTTGCATATCTTTATTTTATCTATAAAAATTGAAAGATATTGAGTAAAAACTCTTAAAATCCAAGATTAATATTAATAGATAATAAATTTATTGCAAATGATTCTCAATAAAGATATTATAGTGACTTAAGTTTATTGAGAATTCTTCTCAATATGAAGGGCTAATCTAGATTTGATCCAAGAGCAACTACCCATAAATAATTTGATGGCGAATAGTGCAAGTCGCAATAAGGCCTTGGCGCAAACTATTGATTTTGCAAATCAGCAAAAATCTAATCAGGATTTATTGCATAGCAAAATGAATACTTTAAAAAAGTTTAGTGAAGTTGCTGAAAAAGCATCTATATTTGAATTTTTTATGTCTGTTGCAGGTAGCTTGTGTACTGGTTTTCAAAGTGATTGGGTTTCTTATATGCATGAATCTTTTGGAGAATTTGCTGAAAATCATTTGCTATCTGCGCAAGAAGACAAAAAAGAAATCAAACCTATATTTGCTCAAATTTTTAAATTTGTTGCTAAACTTTTCGCTATAAAAAATCCTAACGGCATGTCACTGAGTTCTACTAAAGATTTTATAAAAGCACAAGATAAAATAATTGGTGCCCTGAACATGCTCACAGCAAGTGTTTCAGGTCTGGTAATTGCTTTTAAGTTTCTGCCAAAATTTTTTAAAAAACAAATAAATCAACCGGCAAAAAATATTTCTATTCTTGGAAAATTTTTAACAAAAGTTATGCCTGTCTTCAATGCGGCTTCAATGTGGATGAGCGCGAGTGTCAAAAGACGTTTGGCTTATGATATACAAAAAGATTTTTATAATAAAGACAATAAAGAAGAAATAGAAGCTGCTTTTACTTCTGGTAATCAAGACTATATTTGTGGTGCCAATTCTTTTGCCTTAATGCTAAGACAATCTATAAATTCTTTTAGTCCAACTTTGGCAAATCTCTTAGAGCCAATACTCGCTTCTTGGATTGCTCTATCGGCTTTTAAAGAGGGATATAGTGCATACAAAGAGATTGATGCAGAAACACCAAAGTATGATTTACATTCTTTAGATAAATCAAATTTCACAAAGGTTTTCTATAACTTAACAAAACAAATTTTACACAAATTTAAAATTGATCTCCCAGATTTTCAGTTGTTAAAAACTTAATTAGCTATTTTTGGTCATGTTAAGTGCTTCTTGAGATGCTTTTTTTGCCATTTCCACAATACTTAAATTTGCTTTGTATTGTCTTACGGCATCCATCATCGTAAGCATTTCTTGTGCGCCATCAACATTTGACATTTCAACATTGCCGTCTGCATCTGCAAGTGGGTGACCCGGCATATAAACTTTTACTCCAGCTTCTTGATTTACGCTAACTTCTGCAATCATGGCACCGCGAGCGCAATCACCTTTTAATAAAGCCGAACCAGCTTTATTGTTACCAATTTCTGCAACTACTTCAGAAAAACTTGCGTTATCTCCTCTTGCTGCTAGGATTGCTTTTTTTGCTTTATAACCCGGTGTGAGCATGTTTGCAACGTTCTCAGAAGAAATTTCCATTACTCCTCTAGTTGCTTTTAAACCGTTATGTGCTGTGTCGTAGATATTAAATAAACTCATTATGCTGCCCTTCCTGACTGAGTTGCTTCTTCTAGGTGTTTATAAATATGTCCATTAATTTTGGTAAGTAAAACATAATGCAATTGGTTTTTTGACATTTCTGCAAGTTCATTTTCATAACTTGCTTTTTGTGTTTCGTCTCTATAAGTTGCATTCTCGATCATAGTATCAACGCTTTTGTGAGAATTATTATTTTTCAAATCACGTAGAACACTATTAAAGTCCATATCTTGTCTAACATAGCCCGGAGTGCTGACATTAGTTAGGTTATTTGCAAGCAATTGTTGTCTATCACCAACTGCATTAAGTAAACCATTTAATATTTTTTCTTCATGACTATGTAACATATAGATAAAGTACAGCAGCTTAATTAAGCTTCGGTTAACAAGGTTATTTTTTTTATGAAATTAAACAGTAACCCCTAGTTTTTCTAGCAATTTGTTATAATTCTTGCTTAATGAATGGTGAATGTAATAGTGATAATTTAGATCTTTCTCAGGAGCAAAGAATGCAAATAGTTCAAAATCTACAAGCTCAAATTAAATTAGCGAAAGCTAAATCTGTTTATATGGCAAATCTTTCTGCTTTAGAAAAAAACTATGCTTTGGAATTAATTGAAAGAGAGCTTAGAGAATCTGTAAATTTTTTGGTTGATGCTAACCAAAAAGATTTACAAAATCCTGATAATGCTGATTTATCACCAGCTCTCAAAGATCGCCTAATGTTAAATTCTGAGCGCGTCATGTCGATAGCAAATGCAGTTCGTAAGTTAATTAATATCAAAGATCCAGTCAATGAAATTTTAGATGGTTGGCAACATCCAAAAGGAATGCAAATTACAAAAATTAGAGTGCCTATTGGTGTTGTTGGTATTATTTATGAGGCAAGACCAAATGTAACTGTTGATGCTATTGCACTTGCTATTAAATCAGGTAATGCCGCTGTTCTTAGAGGTTCAAGACAAGCATGGCATACCAATCTTGCTATTATGCAAGTTATTGAAAGAGCCTTAGAACAAACGAGTGTACCTTTTCAAGCGATTCAATATTTAAAAGATCAATCTAGAGAAGGCTGTAAGGTTTTACTAAAAGCAAGTAATGAAATTGACTTGGTTATTCCGCGTGGTTCTGAATCTTTGAATCAATTTGTTTTAGAAAATGCAACTGTTCCTGTAATGGGTGCTGGTGGTGGACTTTGTCATACTTATATTGACCAAGATGCAGATATCGAAAAAGCTGTTGCAGTTGTTGTTAACGCTAAAGTACAAAGACCAAGTGTTTGTAATTCTTGTGAATCAATTTTAGTGCACGAGGATATTGCTGAAGATGTTTTGGGGTCTTTGATTCAAGCATTGATAAAAAATGATGTAGAGATTTTTGCTGATACAAAAATCATTAAAGAGTTTCCATTCTTAAAAGAAGCAAATGAAAAAAATTATCAAACAGAATATTTAGATTTAAAAGTTTCTCTAAAAACAGTTGCTAATATCGAAGAAGCAGTTGAGCATATCAATGCACATTCAACGGGTCATTCAGAGGCAATTATTACAGAAGATATACAAAGCGCAGAATTTTTCAAAAAAATGATTCAATCAGCATGTGTTTACGTCAATGTTTCAACAAGGTTTACTGATGGTGAAGAGTTTGGCTATGGTGCAGAGATGGGCATTAGCACTGGTAAGTTACATGCGCGTGGTCCTATTGGCTTAAAAGAACTTTGTACTTATAAATTTTTGATTGATGGTGATGGTCAAACAAAATAAAAAATGAAATCAATTGCTCTATTTGGTGGAAGTTTTGACCCCGTGCATTTGGGTCATGTGCAAATCGTTGAGTACTGTTTAGAAAATTTTGATTTTAGCAGAATTGATATTATCCCAAATAAAGTCTCTCCCTTCAAAGAAAAAAATATTTTTACAGATGCACAAAGACTATTGTTTTTAAAAAAAGTTTTTGATTTTGAAAAAGTTTGCGTGAACACTTTAGAAATTGAACGAGAGTCAGCGTCTTATACTGCTTTGACTATTAAACAATACAAAAAAGAATTTCCTGAAACAAAACTCTATATGATAATTGGGGCAGATCATATAAACGATCTAGACCAATGGCATGATTTTGAGTTTTTACAAAATAATCTAAGCTTTATTGTTTTCAATAGAGAAGCTTATAGTACAAAAGCATTAGACAATTTAAAAATTGATTATCAGTTAGTTGAAGATTTTGATTATCTAGTTTCTTCAACCCAGATCAAAGAAAAGTTACAATCAATTAACTTAAGCCAAAGCCAGTCATCTAGTCACTTTGATGGATTGATTCCCGATAATATTCAGGGATTGTTGTTAAAGTATTATTTAAAATAACCTTGTTTATTTTTGTTATATAAAAATTTTTAGAACTTATCTTGGTGATGAGTTTGGTTGATATAAATTTTTATAAACAGTTGGGAATAATTACGATATGGCAGACGAAAAAGATAAAAAAGAAAAATCTGGTGGAATGAATCCAATACTTTTAGTGGTATTCATTTTTATTGCGGCATTTGGAGGTACATTTTTGGCCTTTCAACTTGCTCCAAAAACTATCACCATAAATCAGACAGTTGAAGAACATAGGGAGCCAAATGAAGCCGACCATTTACCGGTTTTACCGCTTGGAGATTTTGTTGTCAATTTAGCTGATGTTAGCGGTAATAGATTTTTAAAATTATCTATCACTGGAAAAGTTTTTTCTGAAGACTTTGAAGAATATGCTGAGCTTGAAGGCGAAGAAAAGCATGCATACAATATGAGAATTGAAGAGGACCTACATAATGTAATGCCAGCTATCAAAGATGTCATTATTACTAATTTATCTCGTAAAACTTCTGAAGAAGTTATAGGTTATGAAAATAAAATCGCTCTTAAAGAAGAGATAAAAGAGTCGTTGGCTCATGTAATGCATGGTGAATTTAAAATCTATGATATTTATTTCACAGATTTTATTGTTCAGTAAGCATTATTACAGTCATCATAGAGGAATTAGTTAATGAGTTTATTCAATCAAAATTTGCCTAGCAAAAGAGGTCGCAGTAATAAGCAGCTTCCCGGTATTTTGCGTGACAAAGTAAAAAAGATCAAAGATTATAATTTTAAAAATCCGGATAAATTTTCAAAAGATCATTTGAAAGTTTTAAGTGGTATTCATGAACATTTTTCAAGGCAAGTTTCTTTGGCTTTGAACTCAGCTTTAAGAATGCCTATTGAATTTTCAGTTGCAAATGTGCAACAACTTACCTACGGTGACTATGTAGAATCAATGCCACAGGATTTAATTATGGGTGTTTTAAATATGTACCCCTTATCAACTCAGTTTTCTATTGGTATGGAAAGACATTTGCTTGGTGCAATTATGGACAGGCTTTTAGGCGGAATAGGTAAGTCTTCTTTAAAGTCAGACGAACTTTCTGATGTAGAAACTGGAATCGTTAAAGATACACTTAGAAGAATTTTAAAATTTTTACCAGAGTCTTGGCAAAATTTAGTACCAGCGACAGATGAAGTTGACCTTGTGGCACTTGAAGGTAATCCTTCTGCCGCTCAAGTAGCTGCACCTTCTGATATTGTTGCTTTAATTACTATCAACGTTACTATTGGAGAGGATTTAGGTTTAACTACTATTTGTATTCCTTATTCTGCTTTAGAGGACATTATTTCAACTTTAACCAGACAATCAAATTATAAAAATGATAGTTTGGTAAATTCTGATGCAAAAGATTTTATTATTAGTAAACTTGCAAATAGTTATTTACCGGTAAAAATTGTTTTGGCTCGTGGCGAACTTTCTTTAAATGAAGTTGTTAATTTGCAAAAAGGTGACATCATCAAACTTAATACTCAGCTAAACGAGAAATCTGAAGTTTGGATTAGTGAAGAGTTTAAGTTTTTAGGGCACCCCGGTCAAATCAATAACAATTTTACAGTGGGTATCACTGAAGAATACAAGGCTGATGTGCACAAACTATTTTAGTTATTCGCTGAGATGGCTCTTTGATGCGCCAAAAAATCCATTTGTCCTCTAAGACTTTTACCAACAGATTCTATTTTATGGTTAGCTTCATTGTTTCTTGTTGCTTTGAAACTTGCTTGGTGAGCTTGATTTTCTAAAATCCAGTCGCGAGCAAATTTACCACTTTGAATATGTTCTAATACTTCTTTCATTCTTTCTTTTACAGAAGCATCGATAACTTTTGGTCCAGAAACATAGTCTCCATACTCAGCAGTGTTTGAAATACTATCTCTCATTTTTGCAAGTCCACCTTCGTAAATCAAATCAACAATTAATTTTACTTCGTGTAAACATTCGAAATAAGCCATTTCCTCTGAGTAACCAGCTTCAACTAAAGTTTCAAAACCAGCTTTAATCAGGGCTGATAAACCGCCACATAAAACAGCTTGCTCTCCAAAAAGATCTGTCTCTGTTTCTTCTTTAAAATTAGTTTCAAAAACACCAGCTCTAGTTCCACCAACACCTTTTGCATAGCTCAAAGCGATATCTTTGGCGCTACCTGTAACATCTTGGTAAACAGCAATCAAAGCAGGTACGCCAAAACCTTGTTCAAAAACGATTCTTACTCTATGTCCGGGTCCTTTTGGTGCAATCATGATGACGTCAACATCTTCTGGTACAACAATTTGATTAAAATGAATTGAAAAGCCGTGTGCTACAGCAAGAGTTTTTGAGCTATTTAAATTTGGTTTGATCTCTTTGTTATAGACTTCTGCATGTTTTTCATCTGGAAGCAAAATCATTATTAAGTCAGCTTCTTGTGTTGCTTGTGCAACGGTAGTTACTTTTAAACCATCAGCTTCTGCTTTTGCCCATGATTTTGAACCTTCATAAAGTCCGATTCTGACATCAACACCACTATCTTTTAGGTTTAAGGCATGTGCGTGTCCTTGAGACCCATAGCCAATTACGGCAACTTTTTTTGCTTTAATAATCTCTAAATTAGCGTCTACTTCATAAAAAACTTTAGTCATAACTGGAATAATAGCATATAGAAATATGCTTTTTAAAGATAATTGAGAAGGGCTTTTAAAGGGCGTGTTTCCAAACCCGTAATAAGTATCTTAAAAGAAACTTTTTGGTATAAAACGAATATTTTCTTCTTTTGTGCCAAGTTGAAATTTATTGCGAAGAAAATAAATTGCTGTACCACTTGGCAAGGCACCATAATTGCTTTGGTAAAGTTTGGCTAAATATTCAAAAGCCATTAGGTCATCCATTTGTTCCAATTGAGCTAAATCTGAGTCGTCCATTGACTCTATTAGATTGTCTATAATTTTTTCTGCTAGAAACATGGTTAAAAATAATATACCCGGCTCGAGTGTTTTTTATGCAGATAATAGTACTAGTGGCGACTGAATTTTATCTAAGAAAATGGTTGATAGCCTGTGATAGAGGCGGAATGTTGGTGTATTTGCCGCGCAGGGTCCAAATAATGGCGTAAAAGCTTAGGATTCTAATAAAAATAAAGTAGTTTTCTAAAATGAAACTCTTGATAGCAAGCAAGTTTAAAGAGGAGCCATCGCTAAAAAGCTTGGTGAGCGGGATAATTGCAAACAAAATATCAAGTAAATTTACTGTAAATGAAAGCAGTAAATCAAAGGCGTTTGGTAAAAAGAAAATCAACATATTAAAAAGTACGGCTTGAAAGCAATGATATTGCACAAATTCTTTAAGGTAGATTTTTTTGAGGCGCGCCACGATAATCCAAATTATTGGCAAATATGTAATCAAGGGCACAAATAAACCAGCGTAAAGAATGGCGCATAAAATTTTGTCTTGAAGTGTGGGTACTTTATACATTGCTGATTTTTTCAATTAGTTCTTGATAGTTTAATTTATCATATTCTGTGTTTGTAAAAAGATTTTTTACTTTGAAATGATTTTGGTTTCTCTCGTCTTCTAAATAAAACAAAACCCAATTATAAGATTTTTTGATTGCTTTTTCGAGTTGTTTTTTGAATTTACTATTTTCAAAGGCAAATTCAATTTGTATGTTTAAATCTTGACGTAATTTTTTTGCAAGTTTTAATGCTTCAAGTTCGTTGTCAGAAATGATAAAAAGTTTTTCTTGTTTTGTTTGTGCAGTAATTAAACTAGCTATCCTTTCAATACCAAGTGCCCAGCCACAGGCGGCAACTTGTTGCCCACCTAAGGTGTTTACTAAATTGTCATAGCGACCGCCAGCAAGCACTGTGTTTTGGTTTGCGAGTGTATCGCAAGAACTTTTTAATTCAAAAACCAAATGATTGTAGTAATCTAAGCCGCGCACAAGATTTGCATCAATTTTATATTTGATGCCTAGCGCCTCAAGACCGTTTTGACAATCTTGCCAAATTTGTTCGGATTCCTTATCTAAAAAATCTAAAATTTTTGGAGCCTTGGCATAGATTTTTTGGTCATCTGTATTTTTACAATCTAGGCATCGTAAAGGGTTTTGTCTGAAGCGAGTTTGGCAATCAGAACAGACATGCTCTAAATGAGTTTCTAAAAAAGTTTTAAGAGCTTGTGTATAAAGCTCTCTTGAAGCGGCGTTTGCAAGTGTGTTGATATGTAGCTCGAGGTTTTTGATTTCTAGTGCTTGCATTAATTCAACGCCTAAATTGATAATTTCTAAATCGCTATAAGGTGCTTTGGCACCAATCACTTCAATTCCTATTTGGTTGAATTGGCGGTACCGACCTTTTTGCGGGCGTTCATAGCGAAACATCGGACCTCGATACCAAATTTTACTTGGTAATCCTTGTCGATCAAAAGCATTTTCAATAAAGGCTCTAACAACCCCAGCGGTGCCTTCTGGTCTGAGTGTTAATGAGCGTTCACTGCGATCAAAAAAAGTATACATTTCTTTGTTGACAATATCGCTTGACTCACCAACCGCGCGATTAAACAGTTCACTAGCTTCAAAAGTTGGGGTTCGCAGTTCTTGGAAACCGGCTTGCTGAAATATCCTTAGAGCCTCTTGCTCAATTTTTTGCCATAAAGCAGCGGTATCTCCATAAATATCTTGAGTTCCTCGGGGTGCTTTAATCATTGTCTTAATCTATTTGTTTTTCTGGTAGTGCGGTATAGGCAAGTAAAGTGAAATTGATATTTAAGTCCATGTTTTTTGCTGCTTGCAATGGATCTTCTCTTTTTCCGCCACCAAATCTTTTATCTACACTGTTTCTTTTACTAGCACCTGCTCTCGTTAGAATTAAGTCAGAGACTTCAACTGCTCTGTAATAAGTGATGATGTCTTGGAAAAAACTCATGATGTCGTCAAATTTACCGTTAGCATCTATGCTGATTATGGTTTTTAAAACTTTTGCTTGTCTTTCTTCGAGTGCTTGAGTTTTTCTTTTGTACTTAGAGGCTCTTTTGTCTATTTCTTTTCCTGTCATTGTTACAGAGACAGCTTCTTTTGGTACAAAACTCACAATTTCGATTTTGTTTTCTTTTGCAAGATCTTCAAGGTCTTTTATTAAAAAACCTCTTTTTTCTGTTTCAGGTATTTGGTTACTTAAAGTATCAATTTCTGTTTTTAATTGAGCTACTTTTTGATTTAGTGCTTCAACAATAGTTGCGTTTACTATTGGTTTTCTGAGTTCTTGCTTGAGGCTTTTAACTTCTTTTTCAATTTCAGATTTTTTTTCAAGGCTCGGTTTAAAAATAAAGAAAAATAGCGAAAAGCAAATTAAAAGACTTAAGCCCGCTAAAATGTTTTTTTCTCTTTCTTGTAAATCCATCTCTAAGTATTATAAATCTTTTTATTTCATTAGACAAAGCCTTTTTTGTATAACTCTATTAATTAAATAAGGCACTTTTTAACTATATGTTAACCTTGCTTACGTAAAATTAAAGTGTGTTAGAGGGATCGCAACTACCACAGCAATTTGCTGCTGAACAAAGAATGGATCAAATTATGGGCCGTTTAGGCTCATTAAATAGTAATCCATCGGCTTCAGGGGCAATTCCAAGTATCACTGATGCTAATGGCATTCAGCAAGATCCAAAAACATTTAAAGCAATGGTTGCCATGATGCAGGCACAAATGTTTTCAGAGGCTTTTAATAATGATGATAAAGAAAATAAAAATGACAATGCGATGTCTTCTTTTATGCAATCAATGATGATGCAAAATCCTGCTGCTGCTGCGTCTATTTATGGAAATCAAAATTCGATGAACCCACAAATGCAACAACAAATGTTAATGCAAAGTTTAATGGGTTCTAGCTCGGGCATTAACCCTCAACAAATGATGCAAATGCAGATGATGAATAGTACTAATGTAAATTTTAATAGAGCTCAAAATTCACAAATGGTAATGCCGGTCCAAGGCACTATTTCAAGTGATTATGGAAATCGTAGCCATCCAATTAATGGTCATAATCATTTTCATAATGGAGTTGATATCGCCGCGCAACAAGGTACGGTCATTAGAGCACCTTGGGAAGGCACAGTGGTGCATGTCGGCTATGTAGAGGGTTTTGGTGCTAATACGGTTATTGTTGCTCATGAAAATCAAAAGCAAGAAGATGGAAAAATTTTATACTCTGTTTTTGGACATAATGAAAAAGCATATGTAAAAAAAGGTGATCGTGTGCGTTCTGGTGAAATTTTTGCCACTGTAGGTTCTGATGGACATTCAACTGGTCCACATTTACATTGGGAAACCAGAGTAGCTGCTCCGGGAGTGCAAGGAACAGAAATTTTTAAACAACAACTTTCTTATACAACTGACCCAATGTCATATCAAGCATAATCATCGTGCCAGGCACAAAGACAACGGTTTTTACTTTTATCTTAAAAAATTTATAAGCTCTTTAAGAGCTTGAGCGCGGTGGCTAATGCTATTTTTGATATTTGTTTCAAGCTCAGCTACTGTGAGTTCGGGAAATTCGTGGCAATGGGTGATTGGATCAAAGCCAAAGCCAAATTCACCTTTTGCTTCATAGCCAATTTGGCAATGCCAATAATTTTGTGTTTGAAATATCAATTGTCCTTCAGGGTTAACTAGCACAATACAACAGACATAGCGACAGGCACGATCTTTGGCGTTTTTTAATTCTTGTAAAACATCTGCTAAGCCGTTTGGGCATGATTCTAAAAATCTTTTTGAATAAATTCCGGGCTTGCCAGCTAAAGCGTTAATTTCAATACCGCTATCATCAGCTAAGCAAAATCCCTTTGTGAGTTTTGCGCCTGCTTGCGCTTTTAAAAGAGCGTTTCCTAAAAAATCACTTGCTGTTTCAGCAACTTCAAAATCATTTGTATAGTTCATGATTGATGCAAAATTGACTTTTAGATCAGGGTTTTTCTCTAAAATCATATTAAATTCAGCCAATTTTTTTTGATTACCGCTGCAGATGATAATATTTTGCATATAGACTCATGTTAAAACAAATCCAAGAAGAAATAAATAATATAAGAAAAAAAGATCCAGCTTGCAAAAATTGTTTTGGCATTTGGTTGTATTATCCCGGCTTTCAAGCAGTCTTAGCGCATAGATTATTGCATTTTTTATGGAATATCAATCTAGGTTTTTTAAATTGTTTTTATCGAACTATAATTTGTTTTTTGCAGTACTTAGTAAAGATTGTCACGAATATCGAGATTCATCCTGCCGCTGTTATTGGTAAAAATTTTTTTATAGATCATGGTTCAGGTGTGGTTATTGGTGAAACAACAATTATTGGTGATGATGTTGTGCTCTATCAAGGCGTGACCTTGGGCGGTGTTTCAACAAAAAATGAAAAGCGTCATCCGACACTTGGCAATAATATTGTTGTGGGTGCTGGTGCAAAAATTCTAGGAAATATTACCATTTCTGATTACGTGCAAGTTGGTGCAAATTCTGTTGTCTTAAAAGATGTACCTTCGCATAGTACTGTTGTTGGTATCCCGGGTAGAATTGCAAAATTAAATGGTGAACTTGAAGACATAATTGATAATTTGGATCACCATAAAACGCCAGATTTTTTGGGAGCTAGTTTAGAGGCGCTAACAAAAAAAATCGAAGACTTGGAACAAGAAATAAAAGACTTAAAAGCTAAGTCTTAATTGTTTATCAAAGCCCCTTTGTGACTGTTGTTGAGCTTGATGGAAATTGCCCAGTTGCTTTCAAAATGATTTTGCACCAATGATTTTACAATGTGAGAAACAGTAGAAATTTCTTTTAGTTGGTTTTGTTCTTTTACAAAAATTGCATTATGGAAATTACTAACATCAGGGTTATAAAAACTATAAGGGTTGGTGGCGATGCTAACTATATCTAAATAGTAATCTGGGTCGTAATTGTTGTTTTTGAGTTCAGAAGATTTTTCTAAATAAAGTTCTCGAAGATATTCTTCTTTGTTTTTATTTTCAAGATCAATTTTTTCTGCTTTAAAAAGCTTTCTGCTTAAAAATCTTTGTGCCAAATCTTTTAAGATCATATCTTTTTCTTGACTCCAGTGTTTAATGTGGTGCATTATAGTGGTGTCATCTATGTTCAAAAACTCGTTGATAGACAGGCTTTCAGGGGTCATGATCCATTTTAATAATCCTGCTTCTAAATATGAAATTCTTCGAGAGCGGATTAACATCTTTACTCTTTGAAAAAGTTTTAAGAGGTGTGAATCAGAAGCTAAACATTTTTTATGTTGGTAAACTTGCAAGTACATAGAGTAGCGAGCGTAGAGGTAATCTTCGACAGCAAGCATTCCTTTTTCGCCAAGTACAACCAAGCAGTCATTGTTGACGTCTGCTGTAATGCTTTGAATAACTCGGTTTAAATCAAAATTACCATAAGCAGTACCAGTGTGAAAACTATCTCTAAGTAAATAATCAAAACGATCACAATCTAGTTGCCCGTTAACAATACTAGAAAGAAATTTTACTGGATAGGTTTTGTTCAGTATTGCCGCTAAATCTTGGGCAAAACCTTTTTGATAATTCTCTAATACTTTGTTTACTTGGGTTTCAGGACTCAAAATTAATTTTTGTGTCCACACTTCGTGTTTAATTTCGTTGATATCTTCTGAGCTATGGCTAAAAGGAGAGTGTCCAATATCATGTAAAAGTGCGGCACTTAAAACGAGTGCTCTATAGTGATTATGTTTTTCGGCATTCAAATTTATATCAGAAGAAATTTTATTGAACATTAAATTTGCGACATGCATAGCACCTAAGCTATGAGGGAATCTTGTTGCTTCTGCACCATGAAAAGTAAGCCAACTCGTGCCGAGTTGTTTGATCCATCTAAGTCTTTGTAATTCGCGGCAATCTATTAATTCAATTAACAACTGATCAACTTTGTTGTTAGAATTCAAATGAATTTCCTTGTGTATGGGGTCTCTATAAGTTCTTGACATCTAAGTCAATTATACAGGTCTTGTCAATTGTGGGACTGATTCCAAACCCCATTTTGAATTTTAAAATACAGTGAAATGTTAAAATCACTAGCAAATGGGGTCAGAAATCAGTCCCACAAACGACCTTACGCTTAGCTTGTTTCTCTGCGTGAAACTCACTAAGCGACGGTGTTTGATTCTTTTGTTAGGCGTGTCTAACCAAACCCTACTTATGCCCAAATCTAAAGACTCGAGATACTTATTACGGGTTTGGAAGCACGCCCATTA
>Ga0181568_10003745_pt1 | contig 13644 bp, 13 predicted proteins | sample 101ome_20_FD_133758 | JGI IMG/M metagenome (GOLD analysis project Ga0181568, IMG submission 133758) | Coastal salt marsh microbial communities from the Groves Creek Marsh, Skidaway Island, Georgia - 101404AT metaG (megahit assembly) | ecosystem: Environmental > Aquatic > Marine > Intertidal... | reverse complement strand
TTTGATTGAAGGAAAATTTAACAATGATGGAAAAGAAGAAAAAATAAATTGTAGTCTCAAAAAAGGTCAAAAAAAGACAGTTAAAAGAAATGGTAAAGTCTATGATAAAATTGCAGAACATATTGGACTTATTCCTTTGGTAATCATTTCTCCTGCAGATCGAAATTTGATAATTGAGGGAAGTAATACTAGAAGAAAGTTTATCGATGGTGTGATCGGACAAACCGATAAAACTTATTTAAATAACCTATCCGACTATAACAAAATACTGGCTCAACGCAATGCGCTACTGAAGTTTTTTGCTCAAAATCGGACTTTTGATGGAGAAACATTAGCAATTTACAATCATCAAATTAGTGAGTTGGCGCATCCCATATATGAAAAGAGAAAAGCATTTATGGAGGTTTTCCTCCCCATTTTTGCAAAAAGATACCTAAGCATAAGCAATGGCATCGAAGAAGTGGACATTCAATACGCATCCGATCTGAGCGAAACCAAAATGTCTGATCTACTAGTCAATAACTTAGAAAAAGACAAAATATTACAATTTACCTCAGTAGGAACCCACAAAGACGATCTAGATCTTCAAATCTCAGGAATGCCCATCAAAAAATTTGGCAGTCAAGGACAACAGAAAACTTTTCTCATTGCACTCAAACTTGCACAATTTGATTTTATCAAGGAAAAATCCGGAATGAATCCCATTGTTCTTCTGGACGATATTTTTGATAAGTTAGATCAAGATAGAGTTACCAAAACTATCCAATTGTTTGACTATGAAAGTCTTGGGCAAATATTTATTTCCGATACCCACGAAGACAGAATAAAAATTGCATTGGAGATGAGTTCCTCTCCTTATGAAATATTTAACCTCAACTAGCGAATGTTCAGATCTTTTTTCCTCAGTTTACTGATTTTGTGTGTGGGATGCAAAAAAGAAATTACCCCAGGCGACCTTGATCTACTAGAAGGCTATTGGAGTATTGATTACATCACTCATAAAAATGAAACTTTTTATCCCAAAGGCACGGCCAAGCTATTGGATTATTATAATTTAGTTGGGATAAAGGGAGTAAGGAAAAAAGTTCAACCTCAATTGGAAAATAAATTTTTTGCCACCGAAGATTTAAATAACTTTAAAATTATCTTTGTAAATAAAAATTGCTATCTAAGTTTTCACACTCTTTGGGATAAATGGCGCGAGAAAATCGTTGAATTGAGTGAAAATAAATTGGTTCTTGAGCATCAAGATAAAAGATATCACTATAAAAAAGTTTCACAGCGAACATTAAACCATGAAGTCACCCAAAAGAAAATATCAACCTCAAAGTATTGGTAAAGTATTGAACGAAATTTTACAGTCAAAACCCTTAAAAGGTGGGATCACCTTTGTGCGTATTAACGAACTGTGGCAAGAACTGATGGGAGTTAACATAACACATTATACTGAAAAAATTATCCTAAAAGGGAATACACTTTTCGTTTCACTGAATAACGCAGCCTTGAGAGAGGAGCTGAGTTATGGCAAAGAAAAGATAATTAAAATGATGAATGAACAGCTGGGTAATGAAGTAATCGAAAAAATTGTACTCCGTTAAAACATTTCTCTATTTGAGAAATGAAACGCTCCTTCAATCTCAGCATTTTCATTGCTATCAGACCCATGTACTGCATTTTCTCCCACTGATGTAGCAAACTGTTTACGCAGGGTTCCCTCAGCAGCATCATTAGGGTTTGTGGATCCAATCAAAGTTCTGAAATCGTCAACTGCGTTTTCTTTTTCAAGTATGGCTGCTACAATGGGACCTCGGCTCATAAAAAACACTAATTCATTGAAAAATGGGCGTTCTTTATGAACCGCATAGAACAACTCAGCATCACGCTGGGACATTTGTGTCATTTTCATAGAGACAATTCTAAATCCCGAGGCATTAATTTTAGCTAGGATAGCACCTATGTATCCCTTTTCTACGGCATCGGGTTTTATCATCGTGAAAGTTCTGTTGGAAGGCATAGCAGTTAATTTTGATGCAAATTTATAAAAAAGTATTCTTTTGCTTCTTCTGCCCGATTAATTAACTTTTCTTAGAAGTGCACAAAACAAAAGGATCAAATTTTGGTATATTTGAGTACATGAAAAAAGAATTACTGCAAGCATTTCAAAAAGTACTTTTTACCCATAAAAAAATCATTATCATTCCTCATAAAAATCCTGATGGTGATGCTTTAGGGAGTAGTCTTGCTCTTAATGCCTTTTTAACTAAAACAGGACATGATTCACGTGTAATTACTCCCAATGAATACCCCGAATTTCTCGATTGGATGCCCGGTCAAGAGCAAATAATAAAATTTTCACAAGCTACTGATAAAACGATCCAAATGATTGAAAATGCAGACATCATATTCACCCTTGACTTTAATCAGTTACATAGAATCGATCAAATGGGTCCTTTAGTAGAAAATAGCGATGCGCAAAAAATAATGATCGACCATCACGAACATCCTGGAAATTATGCATCAATAAGCTACTCAGACGCGACTAAGGGATCAACTTGCGAAATGGTATTTGAATTCATTTCAGGTTTGGATCATGATAAGATTGATGCCTCTATCGCTACTTGTCTTTACACTGGAATAATGACCGATACTGGTTCATTCAGGTTCCCCTCAACTACTTCTAGAACACATCAGATTGTTAGCACGCTTATTGAAAAAGGTGCTAAACCTCATTTGATACATCAAAAAATTTATGACACCTATTCTTTCAGTAGATTGCAACTCCTCGGAACTGCACTTAATAACCTAAAAAAAATGGACGGAGTCCCCGTTGCCTATATAACACTCTCACAAAAAGAATTGAATCAAAATAAATTTAAAAAAGGAGATACTGAGGGCTTTGTAAATTATGGCTTAACTCTTCTTGGCATATCATTGGCTGTTATCATGATTGAAAATGAAACAGAAAAAATCATCAAAATGTCATTTCGATCGAAAGGATCATTCGATGTAAATCACTTTGCAAAAAAATATTTCAAAGGAGGAGGGCATATCAATGCTGCGGGAGGAGTGTCACATCTGACTTTAGATGAAACTCTTGAGCAATTCAAAAAAGCAATAGCCGATGAAAAATCTCAATTCAATGTTTAGGATTTTCTTTCTCCTGATTTTTTTAACTCATTTGAATTGTCAAAACCTTGAGCCACGCCGGCCCATTAATAAGCAAAAGCAAGTTTTTCTCAAGGAATCTGACAAAAGAAATAAGAACATTATTGCCATTGAACAATCTTTATTTCAACATACTATTGAGCAAGAAAAAAAGCTGTCTTTTAAAAATTCACCTCAAGGATTTTGGTATGCCTACCAAAAAAAAAATGATTCGGATGAAACCTACCCTAAAAAAGGGGATCTTGTTAGCTTTAAATATCGCATAGAAGATCTCAACGGTAATCTTATATACGATGAAAAAGAATTAGGTAATGTAAGCTTTCTAATTGATCAAGAGGATTTGATACCTGCACTTAGAGAAGGTGTAAAATATTTACGTCCAGAGGAAATCGGAGTATTTCTGTTTCCCTCCTACCTTTGTTACGGCTATCAAGGAGATGGAGAAAAAATAGGGATCAATCAACCCCTTCGTTTTACCATAGAACTTTTAAAACTCAAAAAAAACTAAAATATTAAAAATGAAAAAAAATTATTTATTAGGACTTCTTTTTGTAACAATTATAACGAGTTGTGCCCAAAAATATCCTGAATTAGACAAAGGATTATTCGCCAATATCGAAACCAACAAAGGCGATATAATGCTGCAGTTAGAATTTGAAAAGACTCCTATTACAGTCGCCAACTTTGTTTCTTTGACAGAGGGAAATAACCCAAAAGTTGAAGAAAAGTTTTTAGGTAAAAAATATTATGACGGAATAATCTTTCACAGGGTCATTAAAGATTTTATGATTCAAGGGGGTGATCCCACCGGAACAGGCTCAGGAGGACCAGGCTATAAATTTATTGATGAGTTTACAGATTTGAGACATAGTGGACCCGGCATAGTTTCAATGGCCAATTCAGGACCAGAAACCAATGGCAGTCAATTCTTTATTACACACAAAGAAACTCCTTGGCTAGATGGAAAACACACTGTTTTTGGTAAAGTAATTCAAGGGCAAGCTGTGGTGGACAGTATTTTACAAAACGATACTATTGTCAAAATATCTATTATTAGGAAAGGAAGCAACGCCAAAAAATTTGATGCTCCAAAAGTATTTTCAAATTATTTTGAAGAGAAAATAATAGCTGAAAAAGAATTAAATGAAAAATATGCAAAAGAACTTGAAAAATTGACCTATGGAATGGAGCAAACCGATAGTGGACTATACTATAAAATAACCCGAGAAGGGTCCGGAAGTTATCCAACTAAAGGAAAAAACGTTTACGTTCACTACAGGGGAATGCTTCCAGACGGAACAGTTTTTGACTCTTCTTATCAACGGAATGAACCTATTGTTTTTCCTCTTGGAATAGGCAGGGTTATAAAAGGATGGGATGAAGGGATTGCTTTACTCAAAAAAGGATCATCCGCAAAACTGGTGATTCCAAGTGAATTGGCTTATGGGTCTCGAGGAGCTGGAGGTGTAATTCCTCCTAATACAAGCTTGATTTTTGAAGTAGAATTGGTCGATTTTAGATAGAAAACCGCTTCTGCTCGTTTATTGCTTTCCATTTATGTTATAAACCATGAGTAAAACAGCAGCGATATTTGTTTGGTTCTCAGCTTTTCCGTTGTGGTTATTGATCTATTTTTCGCGTAATAATCCCGAAATAATTGAAAAATATTATTCTCGGATTTTCTATCCTTTAGTTTTAGACTTGCACCAATTTTTTTTGAATTTTATACCCTTTTCACTTGGAGACATCCTATATCTATTGCTGTTTTTTTTAATACTAAAAACTGTTTTTAAAAAAATCTCCTATTGGAAAGTTAAACCACTGAATATTTTTTTTGATTTTGGATCAGTGGTAATTCTTTTGACCTGGATATTTCATATTAGTTGGGGATTGAATTACCATAGACTTCCACTGAATAAACAACTTCAAATCCCTATTAAGTATTGTGAAGAGGATCTGATAGATAGTTTAGATAAAATTATTGATGAATCAAATCAATCTCACATTGGTATTGTTTCCTCAGATACTTTAGCAGTAAAATTCCCTTATTCCAAAGAACAAATCTTTGAAAAAATTACCCTTTACCACCCCGTTTATAAAGAGCTACCTTTACTTACCTCAAGAGTCAAAAAATCATTTATAAGTTTGCCCCTCTCTTACATGGGATACTCTGGATATCTGAATCCCTTTACATTAGAATGTCAAGTAAATACAAGAATTCCCATCCAGAGCTTAATTACTACATCACTCCATGAAACAGCACATCAATTGGGTTATGCCACTGAAAAAGAAGCTAATTTTATAGCTTATCTTTCCGCAATTAGATCTCACGACCCTTATATTCAATATGCTGGAAAAACCTTCGCTTTCAGATATTTGTTTAATGAATTATACAAACTGGATTCAAAAATTGCAAAAATTAAACTAAAGCAATTAAATCCAGGTATTCTTAAAAACTTTAAGGAAATCAATGATTTTTGGAAGAAATATGAAAATCCTTTTGAAATTATTTTTGAAAAAACCTATGACAGCTATCTTAAGGCCAATGGGCAAAAAAGTGGCATTGAGAGTTACAATGAAATGGTGGGCTTGGTGATCAACTATCACAAAAATGAATAGCGATTTTAATGTTGTTCTGAAAATTACCAGGTAACTTTGTAAAAAAAAAGCTTTGAAGTACATCAGTAGTTCACACAATCCATTTTTCAAAAAACTCAATCTTTTAATGAGTAAGTCAAGGGTACGAAAAAAAGAAAAACGTTTTGTAGTATCAGGAGAGCGCGAGTTGAGCAGGGCTATTGAAATGGGCTATACCATCGAAACCATTTTTTTCAGGGAATCTTATAATGCAGAAGCCGATTATGAATATTCGGAAAATATTTATGAATTAAGTACTGCTCTTTTTGATCGTATAAGCATGCGATCGGGATCTGACAAAGTTATTGCCGTCTTAGAATCCAAAAGTCATGACATTAAAAATATTAATGTCAATAATGACAGTCGTGTTCTAGTGGTTGAGGCTCCCGAAAAACCTGGTAACATCGGGGCACTTATAAGAACAGCAGCAGCTGCCAGTTGGGATGCAGTAATCATTGCCAATCCCAAAACCGATCTATACCATCCTCAGATCATCAGAAACAGTATGGGAGGCATATTTTCTATCCCCATTGCAAAAGGTAATACAAAAGATGTAATTTCATTTTTGGAAAAAAATGCTTTTAACATATCTGCTACTTCGCTGGATCATAAAGCAAAACACTTCAAAAGAGTTAAATACCAAAGACCGTTGGCACTGGTTTTTGGAACAGAGGATAACGGTCTAGATCAAAAATGGTTAAAAAAGGCTCAACAGATCGTCAAGATTCCTGTAAAATTCCCAATTGATTCTCTCAATCTATCCGTATCAGCTGGGATTTTGATATATCATTGCGAAGACTTATGATTTTGTCGAATTAAAAGTTTCAAGTACCTTTATTATATCGATGATTGTCAGTGATAAAATAGAGAACAAAGAGATTGCAAAGCAGTACAAGGAGTTGCTGCAAATCAGCTATCAAACCTTATCTGATGAAGATAAAATATTGATACGTTCTGCTTTTGATACCGCTGTTGATGCCCACAGAAACCAAAGGCGTAAATCTGGCGAACTCTATGTATTTCACCCGATCAGTGTAGCCAAAATAGTGGCACAGCAAATAGGTCTTGACGCTACCTCAATTGCTGCTGCCCTTTTACACGATGTAGTAGAAGATACTGAATACAGTTTTGAAGATATTGAAAAACTCTTTGGAAGTGATGTAATGAGGATTGTTGAAGGACTGACCAAAATTTCCAAACTAAGTAAGGAAAGTAACGTTTCACTTCAAGCGGAAAATTTCAGGAAACTACTGCTCACCCTAAGCGATGATATAAGGGTTATCATCATCAAAATCGCAGATAGATTACACAATATGCAGACCCTTGATTCAATACCTGAATATAAGCAAATCAAAATCGCTTCTGAAACCCTTTATATATATGCACCACTATCTCACCGGATTGGGCTCTATAATATCAAAACTGAACTGGAAGATTTGAGTTTTAAATATACCGAATCTGAACGATATGAATACATTAAAAATAAAATTGAAGGCAGCAGGGAAGAACAAGATGAATATATTAAATCTTTTTCTGATATAATTCAGTTTGCTCTTGCAAAAGAAAAATTAAAATATCAAATCAAAGGTAGGAGTAAATCTATTTTCTCAATCAACAGGAAAATGATTGTGCAAAACATTCCCTTCAAGAATGTTTTTGACAAATTTGCTATACGCATAATTTACAAGGCAACTCACCGAAACGAAAAGTTTTTGGCCTGGAAAATCTACTCCATAATCACAGACTACTTTACTCCAAACCCAACCCGACTGAGGGATTGGATCACTGCCCCCAAATCTAATGGATATGAAGCATTGCACATTACGGTGATGGGTCCCAACAACAAATGGATAGAAGTGCAAATAAGATCTGAACGAATGAATGAGATAGCAGAAAAAGGGTATGCTGCGCATCACAAATACAAGCAAGGAGAGCAAAAAGATATAGGGATTGACTCTTGGCTGGACAAACTTCAGGAAGTTTTAGAAAACAATAACGAAAACCCCGTTGATTTTGTAGAAAATTTTAAACTCAACTTATACGCTAAAGAAATTTTTGTATTTACTCCCACTGGAGAAATAAAATCATTACCAAAAGGTGCAACTGCATTGGATTTTGCTTTTAGTATTCACACCGAAGTAGGAATGAAAACCAGGGGTGCCAGAGTCAATGGTAAACTCGTTCCACTTAGCAGGACTTTAAAAAGCGGGGAAAATGTTGAAGTTATCACTTCTGAAAATATTAAACCCACCGCAAATTGGTTAGATTTCGTTCAAACTTCGAGAGCCAAATCAAAAATCAAGTCATCACTAAATGAGGAGAAGAAAAGAATTGCTGAGGATGGAAGAGAAACTCTAAGAAGAAAATTAAAACAACTTAAGATCACACTAAACGACAAAACCATTGGTCATATGTTGCGTTATTTCAATCTAAACAACAGTCTTGATTTGTTCTATCGCATCGGATTGGGAACCATCAATAATAAACAATTAAAGGATTTCTCAACAGAATTTAACAGCAGTTTTCTCAATTTCTTTAAGAAAAGAATAAGAAAACAAAGTCCAGTTATCAAACAGGATAAAAAAGATCAAATCACCCAACGATTTGACACCCTAGTTTTCGGAAAAGAAAAAGAGAATTTAAAGCACACTCTATCCCCTTGTTGCAATCCTATTGCAGGGGATCCTGCATTTGGCTTTATCACTATCAATGAAGGCATAAAAGTCCATAAAAAAGACTGTCCCAATGCCTTATCCCTTCAGTCAAATTTTGCATACCGAATCATAAAAGCAAAGTGGGTGGATTCTTCCTCGGACGAGTTTACAGCCATTTTAAAACTCTCTGGTATAGATAACATCGGAATTGTTAGTGAAGTTACCCAATCAATCTCCAATGACATGAGCGTCAACATCAATAAGTTAAGTTTCGATAGTGAAGATGGGATTTTTACAGGCTTAATCAGCGTAAGTGTAAAAAATAAAACTATACTCAATCGTTTGATCAACAGGATTTTAAAGGTCAAAGGTGTTGATAAAGTTCTCAGAGAATGATTTAAAATCTATATTTGTAATATGGAAAGTAATAAATCCAATCAAGAAATTGTTAAAGAGGTTTTCGTTAACTTTCTTAATAAGCATGCACATCGAAAAACCCCGGAGCGATTTGCCATATTGTATGAAATTTATGACAGTGATGAGCATTTTGACATAGAGTCATTATACATTACCATGAAAAATAAAAATTATAGGGTAAGTCGGGCAACACTGTATAATACTATAGAGCTTCTTTTGGAGTCTGGATTGGTTAGAAAACACCAGTTTGGGAAAAATCAAGCCCAATACGAAAAGTCTTATTTTGATCGCCAACACGACCACATTATTTTCACAGATTCTGGAGAAGTCAAGGAATTTTGTGATCCAAGAATTCAGAATATAAAAAAAACAATCGAGGAAATATTCGATGTTGATATCCACAATCATTCTCTGTATTTTTACGGAACAAAAAAAAGAGTAAACTCATAATTTAATATGTCCGTAGACTTACTACTAGGCCTCCAATGGGGCGATGAGGGGAAAGGTAAAATCGTTGATGTATTATCTAAATCCTATGACATCATTGCTCGTTTTCAGGGGGGACCCAATGCGGGGCATACTCTCGAATTTGAGGGTATCAAACACGTTTTACATACCATTCCATCGGGAATTTTTCACCCCAATACCGTAAATTTGATTGGTAATGGAGTGGTTATTGATCCAGTAATTTTCGGAAAGGAATTACAAAACTTGACTCCTTTCGATATAGATTTTTCCACAAAATTACTCATATCCAAAAAAGCCCATCTGATTCTCCCAACTCATAGATTACTTGATGCTGCGTCAGAAGCCTCAAAAGGAAAAGCCAAAATTGGATCAACTCTAAAAGGGATTGGCCCTACCTACATGGACAAAACCGGTAGAAATGGTTTGCGTGTAGGTGATATTTTGACCAAAACCTGGAAAGATCGCTATAAAATTTTGACCCAAAAACACATTAAAATGATTGATTTTCACAATGTGGAATTGGAATATGATTTGAACGAATTGGAAAGCCAGTTTTTTGAATCAATCGAAACTTTGAAACAATGCCAAATAATTGACAGTGAAAACTATTTGCATCAAGCACAGGATAACAGAAAAAAAATTTTAGCAGAAGGTGCTCAAGGTTCATTACTAGATGTTGACTTTGGAACCTATCCTTTTGTTACCTCTTCAACTACAACTGCAGCAGGAGCATGTACAGGCTTAGGGATCCCACCCAATAAAATCAAAGAGGTCTTTGGAATATTCAAAGCCTATACCACCAGGGTGGGTAGTGGACCTTTTCCCACTGAATTATTTGACGATATTGGTGAGCGAATTGCAAAAATTGGAAATGAATTTGGTGCCACAACAGGAAGAGCAAGACGGTGTGGTTGGATTGACCTTGTTGCACTAAAATATGCAATTCGAGTCAATGGAGTTACACAACTGATGATGATGAAAGGAGATGTTCTCACAGGTATTGAAACTATTAAAGTTTGTAATCAATACAAAACAGAACAAGGACTGTACAATTACTTCCCTTTTGACATCAATAATGAATCTGTTTCTCCCCAATATATTGAATTACCTGGATGGGAAGAAGATTTAACACAAATCAATTCTGCTGATAAACTTCCTAAAAACTTTACAGACTATATCCATTTTTTGGAGCGCGAACTGAAGACACCAATAAGAATTGTTTCTGTAGGGCCAGACAGAAAACAAACCATTTTAAGGTAGATTTTCTATTTTAGCTCCAACAATAACTCACCGTGAGAAAGAATATTCAAATTAGTATTTTTCAGCTTATTTTTCTATTGACAATGGGAAAATCATTAGCACAAGAAGATCAAAAAATTATTGAAATCATTCAGGCCGGAGGCTCTACCCAAGACAAATATAATTTTCCCGGAGCCAACATATTAGTAAAAAAAGGTGGAGTCAGAGTTCATCTTTTTCACGAGGGTGCTCATATCAAATCAGACGTATCCTATTTCTATCCTAAAAAAAATTTTTTTAAAGCCAATGGTGATGTTGTCTTTACTCAAGGAGACACTTTAAAAATGACATGTGATCATATCGAATACTATGGTAGTAGTAAACTTGCTAAAGCATGGGGTAAGGTAGTACTCGAAAGACCCGACATGAACCTAAAAACAGACACCCTCTATTTGGATCGCGCCAATTCTAAAGCATTTTATAATTCATTTGGAACAATTGTTGATGAAAATAGAAAGCTCACCAGTATCAGGGGTATCTACTTTATAGATGAAAAAAAATACCGATTTATATCTAGGGTTAAAATTGACGATCCAGAATACGAACTCAAATCTCAACAACTGGACTATTTTACCGAAAGGGACAAAGCTTTTTTCTACGGAAAGACAACCATTGTAGGGGAAGAATACGATATTTATTGTGAAAAGGGATCATATAATACCCAATTACAGAAAGGTAATTTCCAGAAAAATGCTGTTATATTATATGATAATAAAGAAATCAGAGGTGACAGCCTGTATTTTGAAAATGAAAAAAGTTATGCAGCTGCAACCAATAACATCAGTATTATTGATACTTTGAATAAATCTGTAATCAATGGTCATTATGGTGAAATTTTCAAAGCTAAAGATTCGGCTATTATAACCCGTAGAGCATTGGCAATCAATATAATTGATCAAGATTCACTCTTCATTCATGCCGATACTTTAATCGCAACTGGGCCGACAGAAAAAAAAATTCTAAGAGGATACTACGATGTTAGAATTTTCAAGAAAGACCTAAGGGGAAAATCAGATTCTCTTCATTTGGATCAAAGCACTGGACTCATCAAATTACTTAAATTGCCTCTAAATAAAAAAGAAAAACAAATTTTAACAACTAGTCAAAAAAATGGTAAAAACCCTATTCTATGGTTTGGAAAAAGTCAAATGTCAGGAGATCAAATTTTTCTAATCTCTGATATGAAAACCAAAGAATTGGATTCTCTCAAAATTAGAGGAAATAGCTGGATTATTGAAAAAGATTCCTTAAGCAAAACGGGTTTTAATCAAATTAAAGGAGGATTGCTTGATGGTCTTTTCAAAGAAGGAGAACTTAGTGAAATTGATGTAAAAAAAAATACCGAGGTCATTTATTATATGTACTCGGATGAGGACAATGAATTGATAGGTATTAACAAAACCACATGTAGTAGGTTGAAAATGGTTAATAGAGAAAATCAGATTGAAGATATTACTTTCTTTGTAAGCCCGGACGGAAATTTGTTTCCAGACAAGGATTTACCCCTGAACGAAAGAAAGCTTGAGGGTTTTATATGGAGAGAGACTGAACGTCCTGATAGCATACTTGAACTTTTTGGCGAGGATGATAATCAATTTCAACCTGCTGAGATAAAAGAGATTAATGTACCCAAGGCTTTCATGAAAAAATAGACTAATTAATGCTGGAAGATTTTTTAAAATATCAAGCCAAAACTACTCCTCATCCTTTAGGCTTGGAAATTGATAATGCCAGTGGTAACTATCTATACGACACTGAAGGTAAATCTTATTTAGATTTTATAGCCGGTGTATCAGCACTCCCCTTGGGTCATTCACATCCAAAAGTGGTCAGTGCCATCAAATCTCAAATCGAAAAATATATGCATGTAATGGTTTACGGTGAATTTGCTCAGGCTCCTGCAGTAGCACTCTGTAAAAAACTTGTCCATTTACTTCCTAACAATCACGAAGTTATTTACTTGACAAATTCTGGGACTGAAGCCATAGAGGGTGCTTTAAAACTTGCCAAGAGAGTAACCCGCAGATCACGACTCATTGCTGCTCATCAATCATATCATGGCAGCACGCACGGGGCACTAAGTTTAACGGGTTACGAGGAACAAAAAAAAGGATACCGCCCCCTCCTTCCAGGGATAGGTTTTCTAAATTTTAATGACGAAAAAGACTTGAACCGAATCGATGAAAATACTGCTGCAGTATTGTTGGAAACCATTCAAGGGGGAGCTGGTTTTATTTTACCTAAGGATAATTACTTGAAAAAAGTAAAAAAAAGATGTGAGGCTGTTGGAGCATTACTCCTACTTGATGAAATTCAACCTGGATTTGGTCGAACAGGTAAAATGTTTGGTTTTGAAAATTTTGATGTAATTCCGGACATTGTTATTATGGGAAAAGCACTGGGAGGAGGCCTCCCCATCGGAGCATTTTCAGCCTCAAAAAAATTGATGGAAAAATTGGAAGATAAACCAAAGTTAGGGCATATAACTACTTTTGGTGGAAATCCTGTAGTGGCTACAGCAGCTTTGACGACCATCAATGAAATCATTTCTTCAAAATTGATCCAACAAATGGACAAAAAAGAAGAAATATTCAGGAAAAATCTAAAACATCCGATGATCAAAAAAATTCATGGAAAAGGTTTAATGTTAGCCCCTATTTTCGAAAGCCCCGAAATTCCCAATTTTTTAGTACCGCGATGTGTTGAGAAAGGGCTTCTACTATTTTGGCTGTTGTGGGAAAAAAAAGCCATACGGATCTCTCCACCTCTCAATATTAGTGAAGAAGAGATTGATATTGGATGCCAAATCATCAGAGAAACACTGGATGAAATATAGTCTAATGTTAATACTTTTGTTGAAAAGAATAAATGAACACCCAAAATGAATATTTCAATCTTCTCTATTTTTAGATAAAGAAATAAGTTCTATGTTCGATAATTTATCGGAAGACAATAACCTCTCCCTTTCCAAATTTGAGCAAATGCTCAAAACCAATCAAGTGCT
>Ga0181568_10003742_pt1 | contig 13648 bp, 9 predicted proteins | sample 101ome_20_FD_133758 | JGI IMG/M metagenome (GOLD analysis project Ga0181568, IMG submission 133758) | Coastal salt marsh microbial communities from the Groves Creek Marsh, Skidaway Island, Georgia - 101404AT metaG (megahit assembly) | ecosystem: Environmental > Aquatic > Marine > Intertidal zone... | reverse complement strand
GTCGCCGATATACTTGTCGACGGTGCCGCCCTCGGCCTCGATGGCGCTCCCCAGCATCTCGAAATGGGCGTTCAGCATGTCGGCGACCTCGCCGGCGTCCATATGCTCGGCCAGGGTCGAGAAGCCGCGAATATCCGTGAACATGATCGTCAGGAGCCGCTCCTCGGACGTCTCGATGGTCTCGCCGCGCTGCATCAGGCCAAGGACAAGCTGCTTGGGCACATAGGTTTCGAACAGGCGCAGGCCCCCGATCATGCGGTTGAAGGAGCGTGCGGCGTCGGACAGTTCGGCGATCCGGCTGTCGGGAAGTTCGGGTGCGTTCGCGACATCGAGCCGGGTCAGCGCGCTCGCAGAGCTGACGAGACCGCCGATCTGGCGGTTCAGGTGCCGCGCAAACAGGAAACCGATCAGGACGGCGATCACGAGAATGATCAGGCCGACCACGGTCATGCCGATGAGCCGTTCGACCTCGTTGCCGACCTCCTCGCGCAATAGGCTGACGCCAATGGTCCAGGGGCGATCCCCATAGCTGTCTGTGTCGCGGGTGATCACGATCCGGTCGTTGTCGACACGGGCGTCGGAAACGCGCGGCGCATTCCGCAACAGCGCCTCGGCGCGGTCGCCACCGCCGTCCAGCAGGGCGAAGGCCGGGTCGTCCAGGTCTCCGAGCCGGGGCAGCGGATTCTCCTGAAAATTGTTGCCCGTCCGAAAGTCAACCGTGCGCAGGTCGGGATGGCCGAGCACCCAATCTCCGTCATAAACGATAAACGCGTGAAGTTCGTTCCGCGCCGTCAGCTCCTCGAGGAACGATGCGATATTCTCCATGGTCACCGAGAGAATGACCACGCCCTCGAAACTGTCTGCGCGGCGGACCGGAGCAAGTACCGTCACGACCGGTTGTGCGACCGCCTGAATCCAGAAGGGCGGCAACCATTGGGAGGTTTGCATGATGGCCCGCGCGGCCTCCAGACCACGCGCTTGGCGTTGCAGTAACACCGGCGCGTCGGGCACCGGAATCACGAGGCCTTCGGCGAGAGTCGCGCGCAGTGCGTTGCCTCGTTCGGGGACATAGAGCACTGCCGTGACCTGGGGCAGCGCCGTCAATATTCCTGCGAATGTCTGAAATGCCTGGTCGCGCTTGTCCTCGAGGTCGAGCCGGCCATCGGCAAACTGGGCGCTAAGCTGCTCGGCCGCAGAAACCACGGGATCGAACTGCCCGTCGATGCGTGCTTCCACGAGATCGAGGGTCGTCGTTGCCCGCGCGCCGAGGAGGGAGAAGGTGTTCTGGGTCGCGCCCGTGACGGTCAGGGTCAGCACGCTGCCGACGGCGATCAGAATGAGCAGCGTCACGCCGCCGACGAGCAGCGTCGCAAGCCCGACGCGCCGCCGGTGCGGTGCCGCGGCTTCGGAGATGCTGTCGGGCTTGCGCATGACCCGCAGGCTAAGGCTGTGCCACTGCTTCGTCCATGTGTTCATGGGGTGATCCGGGTCCGAATTCCCGGATTGCGCACTGCAACATGCTCTCGTAGGTTCGTCGCATGTTTAAGAAGATTCTCATCGCCAACCGCGGCGAAATCGCGTGCCGCGTCATTCGCACGGCCCGCGACATGGGCATTGCGACGGTGGCGGTCTATTCGGACGCCGATGCTGGAGCGTTGCACGTCCGGATGGCCGACGAGGCGGTGCACATCGGGCCGCCGCCGGCAGCCGAAAGCTATCTGGTGGTGGACAGGATACTCGCGGCGATCCGGGACACCGGCGTCGACGCGGTGCATCCGGGTTATGGCTTTCTGTCCGAAAACGCCGACTTCGCGCGCGCCCTCGAGGCCGAAGGCGTCGCCTTCATCGGCCCGCCCCCTGACGCCATCGCGGCGATGGGCGACAAGATCGAGTCCAAGAAGCTCGCCGACGCGGCCGGGGTCAGCACCGTGCCTGGGCATATGGATACGATCGCGGATGTGCCGGAAGCGATCAGGATTTCCGACGACATCGGCTATCCCGTCATGATAAAGGCGTCCGCCGGCGGCGGGGGCAAGGGGATGCGGATCGCCTATTCGGCCGACGAAGTGGACGAGGGCTTCCGCTCGGCCCAGAACGAGGCCCGTTCCAGCTTCGGCGACGACCGTATCTTCATCGAGAAGTTTGTCGAGGAGCCGCGCCATATCGAGATCCAGGTCCTCGCCGACGCCTATGGCAACGTGATCCACCTCGGCGAGCGGGAGTGTTCTATTCAGCGCCGCCACCAGAAGGTGGTCGAGGAGGCGCCGTCGCCATTCCTGGATGCCGAGACCCGCGCGGCGATGGGGGCGCAGGCATGTGCGCTCGCCGCGGCGGTCGATTACCGCTCCGCGGGCACGGTCGAGTTCATCGTCGACAAGAACCGCAACTTCTATTTTCTCGAGATGAACACGCGGCTCCAGGTCGAGCATCCGGTGACCGAGATGGTGACCGGGCTGGACCTGGTCGAGCAGATGATCCGCGTCGCCGACGGCGAGAAGCTGACGCTCACCCAGGAAGACGTGAGCCTCAATGGCTGGGCCATCGAGACGCGCGTCTATGCAGAGGATCCGAGCCGCAACTTCCTGCCGGCCATCGGGCGGCTTGTGCGCTACCGCGCGCCGGTACAGGACGGGACCACGGTTCGGATCGACACGGGCGTGGGCGAGGGTTCCGAGATCTCGATGTTCTACGACCCGATGATCGCCAAGCTCGCGACCCACGGACCGGACCGGGGTGCGGCGATCGCACGGATGCAGGATGCGCTCGACGGCTATTTCATCCGGGGCACGGGCCACAATACGGCGTTCCTGGCGTCAATCCTGGCGCACCCCCGCTTCGCCGAGGGCCGGCTGACGACAAACTTCATTGCCGAGGAATATCCGGACGGCTACGCGCCCGCGGCGCCCGAAGGGGACCTGCGCGACCGTTTCGCCGCGGTCGCAGCCTATGTGCATGGCCGCTACGCGGCGCGCGCCCGCCAGACCGGGCTGACCGGCGCGCCTGCATGGCCGGCGGGTGAGACCGTGTGGCGGGTGCAGATCGGCGCGGACACGAACGAGGTTGAACTGTTCTTCGGCGCCGACGGGGCCGATGTGACGGTCGACGGGCGCGCCGTCGCGCTTTCTACCGACTGGGGTCTGGGAGATCCGGTGTTTGCGGCCCTCTTTGACGGGGAAACGGCGACGTTCCAGATCGACCGTTTGGGCGTCGCCTACCGGCTGACCCATCGCGGTGTCGAGGCGGATGTGCGGGTTTTGTCGCCGCGTGGTGCGGAGCTGAACGCCCGGATGCCCGAGAAGGTGCCGCCGGACATGAGCCGCTTCGTGTTGTCGCCCATGCCGGGGTTGCTGGTATCGCTCGCCGTGGAGGAGGGAACTCCGGTCCGCGCAGGCGAGGAGGTCGCGGTCGTCGAGGCAATGAAGATGGAAAACGTGCTGCGGGCAGCCGCGGACGGCGTCGTGAAGACGCTCCATGCCGCCCCGGGCGACAGCCTCGCGGTCGATCAGGCCATCATCGAGTTCGAGTGGTGACGGATATCGTGGCCGAGCGGTTGGTGATCCGCGGCCGCGTGCAGGGTGTGTGGTTTCGCGCCTGGACGGAGAATGTCGCGCGCGACCTGTGTCTCGATGGCTGGGTCCGCAACCGTGCCGACGGCACGGTTGAGGCCGTCTTCGCCGGACCGGTCCCCGCCGTCGAACGGATGATCGGCAACTGCCACGAAGGCCCGCCCGCGGCCCGGGTCGATGAGGTGATGCGCGAACCCGTCGATGCGCGTCCGCTGGTCGGCCAGGGCTTCGCGAAGCGGCCGACGGCCTAGCCGAAGATATCCGCGAAACTGCTGCGCAGCGCGGCGTCAAGGTCACGCATGCCCGCATCGACGCCCAACCTGGCGAGGCTGGTCACGCCAAGATGCTCTTCACCGATGCCGCAGGGTACGATGCCCGAGAAATGTTCGAGATCGGGTGCCAGGTTGATCGAGATGCCGTGGTAGCTGACCCAGTGGCGCACCCGTACGCCGATCGCCGCGATCTTGTCCTCGCGCCCGTCGCCGTGGGCGACCCAGATGCCCACCCGTCCGTCGCGCCGCTCCCCCGTGACGCCGAACGTCGCGAGTGTCGCGATCACCCACGCCTCGAGGCCGCGCACATAGGCCCGGAGGTCCTGTCCGCGTTCACGCAGGTCGAGCATGACATACGCCACCCGCTGGCCGGGCCCGTGATAGGTGTACTGTCCGCCGCGGCCGGTCGGGAACACGGGAAAGCGGTCGTGGTCGAGGAGGTCTCCCGGCTGGGCGCTGGTTCCGGCGGTGTAGAGCGGCGGGTGTTCGACGAGCCAGACGAGTTCATCGGCGCCGTCGTGGCGGATCGCCGCGACGCGCGCTTCCATCGCCGCGACGGCCGCGTCGTAGGCCTGCAGGCCGTCGCCGGTCTGCCAGGCCACGCGGCCGGGCGATGTGCGTGCAAGGTCGGGGGCTGTGAGGGTTTCGCTCATTTCACAAAGCGGGAATATACTCGTGTTCTCATGGTTTTGCTCGATTTCCGGTTGCCAGTCGCGGGCGGATCACGCATCTAACGAGGAGGGCCTCGCAGGGCCCGGATGATGGCCTCGCGCGGCGGTGCTTCGGAACGGAGAAGGTTGATGGCGGAAGACATTCGCGAAGCGGCGCTGCGCTATCACCGGGATGGCCGACCGGGCAAGATCGAGGTCGTCGCCTCGAAGCCGCTGGCCAACCAGCGCGACCTTTCCAGGGCCTACACGCCCGGGGTCGCCCAGGCGTCGCTCGCGATCGCCGAAGATCCCGCCCGCGCGGCGGAACTCACGGTGCGAGGGAACCTCGTGGCCGTGGTGACCAACGGAACGGCCGTCCTCGGTCTCGGTGCGATCGGTCCGCTCGCTTCCAAGCCGGTGATGGAAGGCAAGGGCGTCCTGTTCAAGAAGTTTGCCGACATCGACGTGTTCGACATCGAGGTGGACGAGACGGATGTCGAGAAGTTCGTTGATGTGGTCGCGGCCCTGGAGCCGACCTTCGGCGGCATCAACCTTGAGGACATCAAGGCGCCCGAGTGCTTCGAGATCGAGAAGCGGCTTCGTGCGCGCATGAACATCCCCGTTTTCCATGACGATCAGCACGGCACGGCGATCATCGTCGGCGCGGCTGTCCGCAATGGGCTGCGGCTCGCGAAGCGCGATATCACGGAGGCCCGGCTCGTGACGTCGGGCGGCGGCGCGGCGGCGCTGGCCTGCGTCAACCTCCTCGTCGAAATGGGGCTCCCGAAGGAGAACGTGACCCTCACCGACATCGAGGGCGTGGTCTACAAGGGGCGCGAGAAGGGCATGAACCCCTATCTCGAGGCCTACGCGCAGGAGACCGAGGCCCGGACCCTCGACGATGTGATCGCGGGCGCGGACATCTTCCTCGGGCTGTCGGCCCCCGGCGTGCTGACCCAGGACATGGTCCGCAAGATGGCCGACACCCCGCTGATCTTCGCGCTGGCCAATCCCAACCCTGAAATCCTGCCCGAGGATGCAAAGGCGGCGCGCGCCGACGCGATCATCGCCAGCGGACGCTCGGACTATCCGAACCAGGTCAACAACGTGCTGTGCTTTCCGCACATCTTCCGCGGTGCGCTCGATGTCGGCGCCACCGACATCAACGAGGCGATGAAGATCGCCGCCGTGGACGCGATCGCGGACCTCGCCATGCGCGAGACCTCCGTTGTGGTCGCGTCGGCCTATGGCGGGCAGGTCTCGAAGTTCGGTGCGGAGTCCATCATTCCGAGCCCCTTCGACCCGCGGCTGATTCGCGAGGTGGCGCCGGCGGTGGCGCGCGCGGCGATGGAGAGAGGGGTCGCGACGCGGCCGATCGAGGATTTTGACGCCTATCTCGAGCAGCTCGACCGGTTCGTGTTCCGCTCCGGCCTGCTGATGCGACCGCTCTTTGATCAGGCACGCGTGGACCGGAAGCGCATCGTCTATGCGGAAGGCGAGGACGAGCGGGTTCTGCGGGCCGCGAAGGCCGTCATCGACGAGGGCATTGGCGTGCCGATCCTGATCGGCCGCCCGAAGGTCGTGCAGCGCCGGGTCGAGCGGCTGGGGCTTAACTTCAGGCCTGGTGAGGATTGCGAGGTCATAAACCCGCAGGACGACCCCCGTTACCGGGACTACTGGACGCTTTATCACCAACTCACCGAACGGAAGGGTGTCTCGCCCGACGAGGCGCGCACGCGGGTGCGGACCAACAGCACGGTGATCGCGGCGCTGGCGCTGAAGCGCGGCGATGCGGACGCGATGATCTGCGGCACCGAGGGCCGCTACGACCGGCACCTGCAGCATGTCCGTGATATCGTCGGCATGCGCGCGGATGTGCGCGACATGTCCGCCGTCTCGGTGCTCATCCTGTCGAAGGGCACCGTTTTCATCACGGACACCTATGTCACGCCCAACCCCTCGGCCGAGGATATCGCGGAGATGACCCACCTGGCGGCGGAGGAAGTGCGCCGGTTCGGGCTGACGCCGAAGGTGGCGCTCCTGTCGCACTCGAGCTTCGGCAGCTCCAACTCGGAATCGGCGCAGAAGATGCGGCGCGCGCGCCAGCTCGTGCACGCGCGCGATCCCGACCTCCATGTCGAGGGCGAGATGCATGCGGATGCCGCGATCGATCCGGAAATCCGCGAACGGATTTTCCCGAACAGCGTCCTCGAGGGGCAGGCGAACCTGCTCGTGATGCCCGACCAGGATGCGGCAAACATCGCGTTCAATCTTCTGAAGACCCTTGCCGACGGGCTCGCCGTCGGCCCTATCCTCGTCGGCGGCACCCAATCCGCGCATGTGCTCACGCCGTCGGTCACGGCGCGCGGCGTGCTCAACATGAGCGCCGTCGCCGCGGTCGGCGCGCAGTACGACATGCGCGCGGAAGGCTAGGCGCGCGTGAGCCAGCAGCAGGACATCGACGGTGTGACGCAGGGCGCCTACGAGGCCGAGCGCAGCTACGGTATCGACGAGTCGCTGGTGCGGACCTGCGAGATCGCGCTGTCCGTCGGCCGCGTCGACGAGCTCGACGGCATCATCGACAGCCTGCACGCGTCCGATCTCGCCGACCTGCTCGAGGAGCTCAGCGTCGACAGCCGGCGCCTCCTGTTCGACCACGTGCGCGACCGGCTCGATCCCGAGCTGCTGACCCATCTCGACGACGTGGTGCGCGAGGACGTGCTCGAGCAGCTCGAACCGGCCGAGGTCGCGGCGGTCATCACCGAGCTCGAGACGGACGATGCCGTCGATGTCTTCGAGGACGTCGCGGAGGCGGATCGCGCGCGCGTTCTTGCCCGCCTGTCGCCGTCCGACCGGGCGCTGGTCGAGCAGGCGCTGACCTATCCCGAGGACAGCGCCGGCCGCCTCATGCAGCGCGAGCTGGTGACGGTCCCGAAGGACTGGTCGGTCGGCAACTCCATCGACTACATGCGCGAGCGCGCCGCAGACCTGCCGCGCGATTTCTACGAGATCTACGTGGTCGACGACGACCGCTGCCCGGTCGGCACGATTCCGCTGTCGCGGCTGATGCGCAACCAGCGCGACGTCCGGATCGACGACATCATGCTGACCGAGCTGCGCACGGCATATGTCGAGATGGACCAGGAGGAGGCGGCGCTGATGTTCCGCCAGTATGCGCTGCTCTCCGCGCCCGTCGTGAACGACGCCGGGCAGCTCGTCGGGGTCATCACGGCCGACGATATCGTGCATGTCATCGTCGAGGAGGCGGAGGAGGACATCCTGCGCCTCGGCGGCGTGCACGAGGACGATTTCTACGAGGCGGTGTTCGACACCACGCGGGCACGGTTTTCCTGGCTGTTCGTGAACCTCGGGACCGCCATCATCGCCTCGCTGGTGATCGGCCTCTTCGATGCCGCGATCGAGCAGGTGGTGGCGCTGGCAATCCTGATGCCCATCGTCGCTTCGATGGGCGGCAACGCCGGCACCCAGACGCTGACGGTGGCCGTGCGCGCGCTCGCGATGAAGGAGCTGACGCCCGCCAACGCCGCGCGCATCATGGGCAAGGAAGTGATCGTGGGCGGGATCAACGGCCTGCTGTTCGCGGTGCTCATGGGACTGGTCGCGTGGTTCTGGTTCGGTGAGCCCACCATCGGCTTCATCATCGCGGCGGCGATGGTCTTCAACCTGCTGGTCGCGGGCTTCGCGGGCGTCACCGTGCCGGTCGTGCTCGACCGTCTGCGCATCGATCCGGCGGTGGGCTCCGCCGTCATTCTCACGACGATCACGGACGTGGTCGGGTTCGTGTCCTTCCTCGGCCTCGCGGCGCTCGTCCTGCTATGACCGCCGGAACCGTGTCGCCCTGCGGGACCTGGCCGTCGCCGATCACCGCCCGGATGATCGCGGACACGACGATCTCGCTGGGTGCCGTGCACGTCGATGGCGACGACATCTACTGGCTGGAGGGGCGGCCGAGCGAGGGCGGCCGGGTCGTCGTGGTGCGGCACACGCCCGATGGGCCCGAAGACGCGATCCCGGACGGCTTCTCCGCGCGCTCGCGCGTCCATGAGTATGGCGGCGGCGCGGCGATCGTCTCGGCGGGCACGGTGTTTTTCATCAACTTCGACGATCAGCGTGTCTATCGCGTCGAACGGGGCGCCGAGCCTGTTGCCGTGACGGACGACAGCGGCGACCGGCACGCCGACCTGTTCCACGACCGGGCGCGAAACAGGCTGCTCGCGGTGCGCGAACAACACACCGCCGACGGCGTGTCCAACGAGCTGGTGTCGATCGACCTCGAAACGGGCGAAAGCACCGTCCTTGTCGCCGGCCATGACTTCGTCTCCAACCCTCGCGTCTCTCCCGACGGGGGTACGTTGTGCTGGGTCGCCTGGGACCTGCCGGACATGCCCTGGGACGCGGCGGCACTGTGGATCGCGGACGTGGATGCTGACGGGACGCTGGCGGGAACCCGCAGGATCGCCGGCGGCGATGGCGTTTCGGTGTTCCAGCCGGTCTGGGCGCCCGATGGCACGCTCGTGTTTGCCGCCGACCCTAATGGATGGTGGAACCTGCACCGCTGGGACGGCGCGGGCGTTTCGGTCGTGCATGCCATGGACGCGGAATTCGGGCTGCCCCAGTGGGTTTTCGGAATGCGCACGACCGATATCGGCTCGTCGGTGCGCGTCGTGACGGCCTACACGCGCGACGGCGAGTGGCATCTCGCGGAAGTCGAGGGGCAGGAACTCCGCGCCCTCGCGGTGCCCTATACGGACATTTCCGCACCCCAGTGGGTCGGCGACAAGCTCGTGTTCATTGGATCCTCCGCGACATCCGCGTCGTCCATTGTTCTCTTCGATCCCGCGACCGGCGACACCGAGATTCTCCGGACCGCGCTCAGTGTCGATCTGGACCCAGCGTTTTTCTCCGTGCCGGAGCCCGTCACGTTCGACACCGCCGGCGGCGCTCAGGCATACGGCTTTTACTACCCGCCCCGAAGCGCGACCCATGCAGCCGATCCCGACGAGCGCCCGCCGTTGATCGTGCGCGGTCATGGCGGCCCGACCGGGCAGACCTCGCCGTCGTTCAGTCTCGCCATCCAGTACTGGACCAGCCGCGGTTTTGCCGTGCTGGACGTGAACTATCGCGGTAGCACCGGCTTCGGGCGCGCCTACCGCGAGGCGCTCTACGGGCAGTGGGGAAGCGCGGATGTGGACGACATGGTGTACGGGGCGAAACACCTGGTCTCCGCGGGCCGCGCGGACCCGGATCGCCTCGCGATCCGAGGCGGCAGTGCAGGCGGCTACACGGCGCTGGCTGCGCTGGCGTTCCGCGATGCGTTCTCGGCCGGCGCGAGCCTCTACGGGATCGGCGACCTGATGACGCTCGCCCGCGACACCCACAAGTTCGAGAGCCGCTACCTCGATCTGCTCATCGGTCCGCTGCCCGAGACCGAGGCTCTCTACCGGGATCGCTCGCCCATCGAACATGTGGACGCGCTCAATTGCCCCGTGATTTTCCTGCAGGGCGCGGACGACAAGGTCGTGCCCCCGAATCAGGCCGAGGCGATGGTCGATGCGCTCGACGCAAAGGGCATTCCGGTGGCCTACGTCCTGTTCGAGGGAGAAGGGCACGGTTTCCGAAAGGCGGGGAATGTTTCCCGGGCCCTGGAATCGGAACTGGCATTCTATGGCCGGGTGTTCGCGTTCGAACCTGCCGACGCGCTGCCCGTGCTCGAAATCCGCAACCTGAAGGCCTGATGGGCGAGAACCGGAGGATTCATGAAACTCTATGACTACTGGCGTTCGTCGGCGGCGTTTCGCATGCGCATCGCGCTCAACCTCAAGGGGCTGGAGGCGGAGCGGGAGTTCATTCATCTCCGACGCAAGGACCAGGTGTCGGACGCCTACCTGGCGGTCAATCCGCAGGGCCTCGTCCCCACCTTGATCGACGACGATGGCACCCATGTGATCCAGTCGATGGCGATCATGGAATATCTCGACGAGACGCGGCCCGAGACCCAACCGCTCATGCCGGGCGACGCTGCTGGCCGCGCCCGTGTGCGCGCGATCTCGCAGGCGATTGCCTGCGATATTCACCCCCTCAACAACCTGCGCGTTCTGCGCCACCTGGGAAGTGCGTTCGACCTCGACGAAGAGGCCCGCAACGAGCAGTGGTACAAGCACTGGGTCGACGAGGGGATGCGCGGCGTTGAGGGCTTGCTGGCGGATGGGCTCGGGGGCCGCTTCTGCCATGGCGACAGTCCCACCATGGCGGACGTCTGCCTCGTACCCCAGATCTACAATGCGCAGCGCTTCGGTTGCGATCTGTCGGCGTTTCCCACCGCGTTGAAGATCAACGAGAACTGTCTCGAAGAGGCCGCGTTCCGCGATGCCCTGCCCGAGAACCAGCCGGACGCGGAATAGCGCGCGCTAGCTGCCCCGCTCTTCGGCGATGAGGGCCCGCATCTGATTCGGGCTCAGTGCGCCGGGGATGAGTCGATCGCCGACGATGAAGGCGGGGGTGCCGCGCACGCCGATCTGCCGGGCCAGTTGCAGGTTCGCCTGTATCTGGTCCTCGATCTCCGGTGCGCCCATGTCGCGCCGCAGCCGCCCGGCATTCATGCCGAGGCGGCCGGCGATCCGGAAAATGGCGGTCTCTGATGGCGCGCCGCGCAGCCGCATGAGCGCCAGGTGGAACTCGGCATACTTGCCCTGTTTCGCGGCCGCGAGGGCCGCGCGCGCCGCGAGGGACGATTCGGTGCCGAATACCGGGAACTCCTTGAAGACGATCCTGACGTCCGAATCCTCCGCGGCGAGCGCCGCGAGATCCTCTGCGACCCGCTTGCAGTAGGGGCACTGGTAGTCGAAGAACTCGACGACGGTAACCGATGCCTCGGGGTTGCCGATGAACGGGTCCCGTCGCGAACCGACGAGCTGATCCGCGTGGGCCGCGATCGCGCCCTGGTTCTGCTGTCGCTGGGTCGCTTCCTGGCGCGCCTGGAGCAGCTCGAGTGCCTCGACGATCACTTCAGGATTGTCGAGCAGATACTCGCGTACGGTATTGCGAATATCGTTTCGCTGAATTGCGCTGAAGGACGCGTCGGTGCGCTCCGCGCCCGGCGCTGGAAGTTCGGTGACGATCGGGCCGGAGCGATCTCCGCCGGGAGGGAACATGATCGCCATGGCGACGGCTGCGGCGATGGCCAGCGCCGCCAGGATGGGGCCGCGGGATTCCGTCACGATGCACCTCCTCGGATCATGGGCGCCGTCTCGAACGGCGCCCCGCGGGGCGGATGATGGTGAACTGCGCGGAACGGTTCAAGCGGATGGGCGAGGGGTCACGCGATGGTGACCCGGCGCGATCACTGTTTTTCGAGGCGACGCTCCGTCTCGCTCACGATGTCCTGGGCGCGGAGCCAACCCGGCGCGCCGGTCGGCAGGATGTCGCTTGCGCGCTCGGCCAACGCCTGCGCGGCCTTCACGTCGCCGCCGAGCAGCGTGTACTCGGCCTGCGCGAGTGCGAGCTCTCCCTGGTTGCCGAGCCGTCCGTTCACGACCGTCAGCAGGCGCCAGGCCTCGCGCATCTGTCGATCCATGCGGACGGCCGCCTGAAGGTTGGCAAGCGCCGGCTCGAGCAGGTCCTGCCGGCCCGATTCCACCTGCGCCTTGCCCAGCGCGACGCGCAGCAGCGGCTCGCGGGGCGCGAGCTCGACCATGCGCGTATAGGGCGGCAACGAGTTGGCGACCTGTCCGTTCTCGAGCAGCATCTGCCCCTTGAGTTCATGGAAATACGGATTGTCCGGCTGGTCCGTGATCAGGGCGTTCACGAGCGGGAGCGCCTTTTTCATGTCGGCGTTGCGATAGTGGCCGATCGCGCGCGCATATCGCGCCGGGACGTCGTCTCGCGTCTCCGGATAGATGCGCAAGGTGGTCTCCAGCGGTTCCATGAATCCGATCAGCTTCGCGCGCATGTATTCGTGCTTGCGGGCCAGATCCTCGGCGATGGGGGCGTTCGCGAAACGTGACAGCGCGAGGTGGCCGGACACGGTTGCGATCCGGTCATTCGTGAGCGGATGCGTACTGAGGTAGGGATGCTCGCGGCCGCCGGTGAGGCGTATTTCCCGCTGGAGCAGCTCGAAGAACTCGAGCAGCCCGCGCGCGGAGATGCCGGTCGCGTCGAGATACTTGAGCGCCGCCGCGTCCGCCGCCGATTCCTGGGTCCGGCTGTACTTGAGGAGGCTGGAGAGCGCGGCATCGGTGCCGCCGCCGACGATCGCGCCCGCCACGCGCCCGTCGCCGGTCGCGATACCCGCCGCAAGACCGGCGAGCAGCGCGATGATGGAGGTCGTCTCGGCATTGCGCAGCTCGTCCTGGAAGCGGGCGAGGTGGCCGCCGGCGATGTGGGCGGCCTCATGGGCGATCACGCCGATCACTTCTTCGGGACCCTTTGAGCGAACCAGGAGCCCTGTGTTGATGAAAACCCGCTGGCCACCGGCGACAAACGCGTTCAACCGGGCGTCGTTGACCAGATGCACTTCGACCACGCCACTGTCGAGCCCCGCCGCATTGAAAATTGGCGTCGCATAGTCGCGGATGATATTTTCGATCTCCGCGTCACGGACGAGACCGATGTTTCGGCCCTGTCCCAGCGCAGGCGTACTCGCCGCCACGGCGAGTACGGTGATCAGGCCGGCCAAACGAACGAACGGACGCAAGTGTTTATCTCCAGGAATGATCCCCAACGTAGAAACACACGATTGTGGCGTCAATCGGGTCGCGGAATGCTTGTCGGCGGCCTTCTGGCGCTGACGGCGTGCGGCGGCGGCGGCGGCCCGGAGCAGGGCGATATCGGTTTCGTCGAGGGCTTCTTCGGCGGGCTGATCGCGGATGAGCCGCGTGCAGCGCTTGTCGGCCGCGAGGTCCTGTCTGCCGGCGGGACCGCGGCGGATGCGGCGGTGGCGGCCTATTTCGCGATGGCTGTCACCCTGCCGGGGGCGGCCAGCATCGGCGGCGGGGGCGTGTGCCTGGTCCATGATGCGGTCCGGATTCGCACCGAGACAATTTCGTTCATGCCCAAGCGGCCGGCCGATCCGGGCGCCAAATTCGCCATCCCGGGCAACATCCGGGGCATGTTCCTGCTCCATGCGCGCTATGGCGAGCTC
>Ga0181568_10003737_pt1 | contig 13658 bp, 14 predicted proteins | sample 101ome_20_FD_133758 | JGI IMG/M metagenome (GOLD analysis project Ga0181568, IMG submission 133758) | Coastal salt marsh microbial communities from the Groves Creek Marsh, Skidaway Island, Georgia - 101404AT metaG (megahit assembly) | ecosystem: Environmental > Aquatic > Marine > Intertidal... | reverse complement strand
TTTGATTTATGTTTATGCCAAAAAGTACTTGCATTTACATCAGTTATATGCTTTCATTGCCATAGAAAATAAAATCAGTATAAGACTTTTTGAGGGTCAAGGTTATCATGTTACAGGAAAAAAAAAGGATTGGAATTTTTATGAGGGTCGATATCACGATGAATTCATTTATCAAAAACTGATCGAATGATATACAGAAAAAAAATACTTACTGTGATCCTCCTAATTGGTTTGGCTTTTGGGGTCTATTTTGTTTATATGTTTTCAAAAACCTTTTTTTGGGATAATACGGTTTTTGAGCAAAAAAAAGTTTATGTGTTTATCAACGAGGGAGATGATTTTAATGAAGTTAAGGCTTTGTTAACACCGCTTTTGAAATCCATTTCTGATTTTAGCGCTGCAGCATACAAGAAGGGATACTCCACAAGGGTAAAGTCTGGAAAATTTGTCATTACAAAAGGGAGTAACAACAACGAGATCATCAACGTGCTTCGCGGAAAAAGTCTCACAGTTCGGGTAACTTTTAATAATCAAGAGCGTATAGAAAATCTGGCAGGGAGGGTCGCACAACAGATTGGACCCGATAGTATTGCATTATTGAAAGCCTTTTTGGATACTAATTTTTTGAAGGTAAAAGGGTTTACACGAGAAAATGCCTTAGGAATGTATTTGCCTAATAGTTATGATTTTTTTTGGAATACTACTGCTGAAAATTTTAGAGATAAAATGTGGTTATCTTACCAAAATTTTTGGATTGAAGATAGAAAACAGAAATTAGTTGATTTGGGCATGACCTCTTTGGAAGTGATAAGTTTGGCGGCTATAGTTCAGAAGGAAACCCAAAAGGTAGACGAACGGCCACGTGTGGCGGGGGTCTATCTCAACCGGTTGAAAAGAAACATGAAGTTACAGGCTGATCCCACGGTCATATATGCCATGAAACTAAAACTTAAAAATTTTGATACTGTTATTAAAAGGGTACTTTATGAAGATCTGGAGATTAAATCTCCATATAACACCTACCAAAATAAAGGCTTACCACCAGGGCCGATTACCATGCCAGACATATCGTCGATCAATGCAATTTTAAACGCGGAAAACCATCGCTATTTGTATTTTGTGGCTAATCCATACAAGCCTGGATACCATTTGTTTTCCAAAAATGGAAAGGAACACAATAAGAATAAAAAAAAATATACGGATTGGCTCAACCGGAATAGGGTTTACCGTTAGTTTTGATTTTGAATTATAAAGATAGCCGGTTTTTTATGAAAATTGATGTTTGTTTTTTTCCATAGGGCCATGCTCATTGTTTTTATAAATTCACCTGGCTGTGTAAGATCGTAGGCAATACAAAGTTTTGTTTCCTTATTAAGAGTTTTTTTTAAATCCTCCAAAAGTTTTTCATTTCGGTAGGGGGTTTCAATAAAGATTTGACTTTGATTTAATTTTTGTGATCTGTTTTCAAAAGTTTTTAGGGCCTTTCTCCTATCGTTTTTGTCGATAGGAAGGTATCCGTTGAAGGCAAAATTCTGGCCATTAAGTGAGGAACTCATCATAGCCAAAAGTATTGATGAGGGACCAACCAAGGGTTTTACCCTAATTTTCATTGGATAGGCTTTTTCCAAAATTTCTGCCCCTGGATCGGCAATACCGGGACAACCGGTGTCGGAAATTAAACCCATATCATTGCCTTCCAAACAGGGGTTCAAATAGGTCTCAATTGCTTCGGCTGGGGTGTATTTATTCAGTGGGAAAAGTTTTAGGGTGGATTGTTTTTTTTTGGGTGTAATCTTTTTTATAAACCTCCTGGCTTCTTTTTCATTTTCTACAATAAAATAATCTAATTTTTCTATTATGTATTTGATCTGTCTTGGAAAAGCGTCTTGATTAAATTCCTCCCCCAATGGACTTGGAATTAGATATAAGGTGGGGGTCATATATACATTTTTTGAAGTTTGTCGCTCAATTCTTCACAGGCTCGATCAATGATATGATAAATCTTGATGAAACTATCTTTATTTCCGTAATATGGGTCAGGAACTTGATCATTTCCTAAAAGTAAGCTCACTTTTTTTGAATCCTCCAAAGTATTAGCCATTTGTTTGATATGGTTGAGATTTCTGCGATCCATGGCAAAGATTTTATCGAACCGATCGAAATCATCTGTAGTAAATTTTCTAGCTTTTTGATTACTTATATCAATTCCATTTTTCGCGGCAATTTCAACACTTCTAATATCTGGAGCCTTACCGATATGATAGCCAGAAGTTCCAGCTGAGTCTACTCTAAAGTTTTTTTTGGGTAATTTGTTTTTCAAAATCCCTTCTGCAAGGGGAGAACGACAAATGTTTCCCAAGCAAACCATTAAAATAGATTTTCTCACTTTTAAAGGTTAGAGGGAGAGTTTTTGGTTGAGGTCCTCTACATATTTTCTAAACTGTTTGTCAGTAAAGCTTAGGTTATCTACTGTTTTACAGGCGTGAAGAACCGTTGCGTGATCTCTTTTACCGATTTGTGAGCCAATGCTGGCCAGTGATGCTTTGGTAAATTTTTTGGCAAAATACATTGCTAACTGCCTGGCTTGAACAATGTGTCTTTTTCTAGTTTTGGATTGAAGGGTGGAAACATCCATTTGGAAGTACTCTGAAACCACTTTTTGGATGTAGTCAATAGATACTTCGCGTTTGGTGTTTTTTACAAATTTGTTTACTATTTCTTTGGCCAATTCCAAGTTGATCTCCACTCTGTTAAAAGATGATTGGGCAATTAGTGAAATAATAGCACCTTCCAATTCTCTGACATTGGTCTTTACGTTTTTTGCGACATATTCTATAATATAATCGTCAATACTTAAGCCGTCTCTGAACAATTTATTTTTAAGAATAGAAATTCTTGTTTCTAAATCGGGGGTTTGAAGTTCTGCTGAAAGCCCCCATTTGAATCTGGAAAGCAGACGCTGCTCAATGTCTTGCATGTCAACAGGCGCTTTATCTGAAGTGATTATAACCTGTTTTCCATTTTGGTGTAAATGGTTGAAAATGTGAAAGAATACATCTTGGGTGCCAGATTTTCCAGAAAAAAACTGAACATCATCAATAATAAGAATATCGATCACTTGATAAAAGTGGATAAAATCATTCCGTGTGTTTTTCTTGACAGAATCAATATACTGTTGGGTGAATTTTTCAGCAGAGATATACAGTACGGTTTTATCAGGATATTTATTTTTGATTTCAACACCTATGGCATGGGCCAAGTGTGTTTTACCTAAACCTACACCACCAAAGATCATTAACGGGTTGAAGGAGGTTCCTCCAGGTTTTTTCGAAACAGCTATTCCTGCAGATCGGGCTAGTCTATTAGAATCACCCTCTAAAAAGTTCTCGAAATTATAGTTGGGGTTAAGTTGAGATTCTATTTGAAGGTTTCTAATTCCCGGAATGATAAAGGGATTTTTTAGCTCACTGGAATAGGCCTGAAGTGGAGCATCAACTTGTTGAGTATTTACACCAGACTGATTACTGCTTGGAATACTTTCGGTGAAAGGTGTTTTGTTTCCAAAAGTGTTTTCCATTTTGATGATATATATCAATCTTGCCTCGTCACCCAACTCACGTGTCAGCGCTACTTTAAGAATTTTAACATAGTGCTCTTCAAGCCACTCATAAAAGAATTTGCTTGGAACCTGAATACTGAGTGAATTTTCTGTAATCTTAAGTGGGATGATAGGTTCAAACCATGTTTTGAATGCCTGTTGCTGAATATTGTCCTTGATAAAGATCAAGCAATTGTTCCAAATTTTTTCAGCAGAAATCTCCATTCAAGTTTTAAAATATGATTTTTTTCATCTTGGATTATTGTGAACAAATTAGTAGATGACTACATTGCAAATATTGAAATAAAAATCTAAAAAAAAATATTTTTTTGTATTGATTTTTTAATTTTTTTTTTTGAAATTATAAGTCAATAAATTACAACAAATTTAATTGTTAACACTTGATAAATTACACTACAAAAACTTTCAGAATAAGATATACCGAAACAGATCAGATGGGATTTGCTCACCACAGCCATTATCTTAATTTTTTTGAAATGGCCAGAATAGAGTGGCTTAATTCAATAGGTTTTTCCTACGCAGGATTAGAGCAGCAAGGTATAGTGATGCCGGTGGTATCCGTTAATATTAATTATAAATCTCCAGCATTTTTTGATGATTCATTGAGGGTTAAAATGTCAATAAGAGAAATCCCCAAGGCAACCATTAATATAGATTACACTATTATAAATGAGTCAGAGAAAGAGTTGGCAAGTGGTTCTACTAAATTGGCTTTTTTAAAAAGTAAAACAAAAAGACCAGTTAAATGCCCTCAGCAACTTTTGGAGATCATTGAATCTCTATAGAGGGTTATCAGTATGTCTTCTTTGATTTTGGTTGAGGTGTGGATAAAATCTCTTTTAATCTTTGGCCCCTTTAGCCCGGATTTCAATTTTTCTTTAATGACAAAAATTCTAGCCTCATCCCATAGATTGGAATCGATAAAATGTTGAAGGGTTTTGGCTCCCCCCTCAATGATAACAGATTGTAATTTCTTGTCATATAGTTGATTTAATATATCTTGCCCTGAAAGTAAGTTGTTTTCCAATCTTTTATCTAAATCTCTAATAGTTATAAATTTATTACCTTTTAAATTTAGATTTTCTTTGGATTCAGATAATTTTTCTTGAGGGTCTATGACCACCGCTAAGGGATTGTTTCCCTTCCACAACCGTGTGTTTAATTTTGGGTTGTCCTTCAGCGCTGTTTTCACACCGATCATTATGGCTTGTTCTTGGCTTCTCCATTGATGAACACGTTGTTTAGACAGTGGATCAGTTAACCAGTATCCTCGAGGAGATTCTTTTGGGGCTATAAAACAATCAACACTTTCAGCCCATTTTAAAATAATATAGGGTCGTTTTTTTTGATGGAAACTAAAAAAACGACGATTGAGTTTTTTACATTCTGATTCTAAAACTCCAATTTTGACCTCGCATCCTGCTTCTTGAAGTTTTTTGAGACCTTTGCCCAAAACTTTTTTGTTTTGATCCAAACACCCAATGATCACTTTTGGAATTTTCATTTCTAAGATTAGATCTGTGCAGGGAGGTGTTTTTCCAAAATGATCGCAGGGTTCCAAGTTGACATAAAGGCTACTGTTGTGCAGTAGGGTTGGGTCTTTTACTTTAAGAATAGCCTCCCTTTCGGCATGGTTTTTTCCTGCTTTTTTGTGCCACCCCTCGGCAATGACCTTACCCTGATTGACAATGACACATCCAACCAACGGATTAGGATAGGTATATCCCAAACCCTTTTTGGCTAAAATTAGACAACGTTGCATAAAAAGGGCATCATTCATTTTTCGAGTTAAATTGTTATAGATGTTCAAATTTAGTCAAAAATGATTGTGTTAATTTTGAGTATGGAATTAAATAAATTCAGAGATCATTTTATTTCTTCTTTAAAAGATTATTATCCAAGATCAGAAATTACTGCTTTTTATCGTCGTTTGACTGATTTTTATTTTCAATGGCCACCAACCTTTTCCGTTTTGAATCCCAAATATCTGCTCAATAAAGAGGAATTGTACAAATTATATTTTGTTTTAGATGAACTTAAAAAGTTCAGGCCGATTCAATATATATTAAAGGAGTCTCATTTTTATGGGAGAACATATTATGTGGACGAATGTGTATTGATACCTCGCCCCGAGACCGAGGAGTTGGTCAAATGGGTTCTGAGTGATTTTAAAGATTCTAAGGGTCATTTTAACATATTGGAATTGGGATCAGGGAGTGGTTGTATTGCTATAAGCTTGGCAAAAGAGCAAAGTAAATTCAATATTGAAGCATTGGATATTTCAAAAGCTGCTCTTTGTATAGCTAAAAAAAATGCAAAATTATACAATGCGGAAATCGATTTTATCCACCAAGATATCAGTAGTTTAGAAAATTGGCACAAACCTTTGGATATTATTATTTCCAATCCACCATATATTGAACCTGGGGAAAAAAAAGAGATGTTACCCAATGTATTGGATCATGAACCCCATCTAGCCCTATTTACTCCAGATAAAGAACCACTTTATTTTTACAAAAAAATAATTGTATTGGCCAATTCCAGTCTTAAGGTCAATGGATGTTTTTACTTGGAGATAAATCCAAAATATAAAGAGGAACTGATAACTTTAATTAAAACCAGAACTTTTAAGGATATTGAGGTGAGAAATGATATTTTTGGAAAAAATAGAATGATTAAAGCGGTTAAATCATAAATGGATATCAGAGAGAAAATCAAGGAACTCAGGGAGGTGTTACACGAGCATAATTATCTATATTATGTAAAAGATGCTCCCAAGATTAGTGATTTTAAATTTGACCAAATGCTCAATACACTTTTGGAATTAGAGCGTCAATACCCTCAATTTTATGACCCAAATTCTCCTACGCAGCGTGTGGGAGGTGGAGTTACCAAAAATTTCAAAACTCAAGTTCATCGCTACCCAATGTATTCTCTTTCGAATACATATTCCAAAGAGGAGTTATTGCAGTGGGTGAGTAGAGTTGAAAAGGCATTGGGTGACGAAAAAATTGAATTCACTTGTGAATTAAAGTATGACGGAGTCTCAATAAGCCTTACTTACGAGAGAGGTAAGTTTTTAAGAGGTGTAACACGAGGTGATGGTGATCAGGGTGATGATGTTTCGGTTAACCTTAGAACAATTCCAACCATTCCATTAGAATTGAATGGAGATTATCCCGATTTTTTTGAAATTAGGGGAGAGATTGTTTTGCCCTTCGATGGTTTTAAAACCATAAACGAGCAGCGTATTAAGTTGGGAGAAGAGCCCTTTATGAACCCAAGGAATACTGCTTCGGGATCACTCAAGCTTCAGAATAGCAGGCAGGTAGCACAACGGCCATTGGAGTGCTTTTTGTATGCATTGGCAGGAGAGGAATTGGGCATCAGTTCTCAAATGGTAGGATTGGAAAAAGCTAGATCTTGGGGTTTTAAGGTTCCTCAGACTGCAATCTTGGCTTCTACCGTAGATGAGGTATTTCATTACTTGGACCACTGGGATCAAAACAGGTTTGATTTACCCTACGAGATAGATGGGGTGGTGATTAAGATCAACTGTTTTGATCAACAAGATAGGTTAGGATATACCGCCAAATCTCCTCGATGGGCGATAGCCTACAAGTTCCAGGCAGAACGTGCCATTACTAAATTAAAATCTGTTAGTTACCAAGTAGGAAGAACCGGGGCCATTACACCGGTAGCCAATCTAAACCCTGTGCTTTTATCGGGAACTACTGTCAAAAGAGCTTCCTTACACAATGCAGATCAAATTGAAAAGTTGGCGCTCAGAATTGGAGATTTCGTTTACGTTGAAAAGGGTGGAGAGATCATCCCCAAGATAGTGGGAGTTGAATCAAAAAATCGTCCTCCTCAATCAGAAGAAATAAGTTTTATTAAGCATTGCCCAGAGTGTGAATATGAATTGGTCAAAGAAAAGGGAGAAGCACAACATTATTGTAAAAATCAATTCGGTTGCTCACCTCAGATTATAGGTAAAATACAGCACTTTATCTCACGAAAAGCAATGGATATTGAGGGCTTGGGAGGTGAAACAGTATTATTATTTTATCAAAATGGACTTATTGACAACGTTGGAGATCTTTATTTTTTAGATCGTGAAAAACTTCTTCCCTTAGAAAGAATGGGAAAAAAAAATGTAGACAACTTGCTTCAGGGTATAAAGGCTTCAAAAAACAAGCCTTTTACAAAAGTATTGTTTGGATTAGGTATCAGATATGTTGGTGAAACAGTTGCCAAAAAGTTGGTAAAGGCCTTTTCATCAATTGATAAAATTAGGGAGGCTACGCGCGAGCAATTAATCGAAGTAGATGAGATTGGTAATCGTATTGCTGATAGTTTAATTGATTATTTCAGTGATTACCGAAATATCTTGTTGATAGAACGACTAAGACGGAAAGGAGTCCAGTTTGAATCCCAAGATCAAAATACCACAACCAATTCCCAACTTGAAGATCAAAAATTTGTCATTTCCGGTGTTTTCAAAACCATTTCCAGAGAGGGTTTAAAGGAAAAAATTGAATCTATGGGAGGTTCAGTGATGAGTTCTATTTCCGCTAAAACAAGTTTTTTGGTAGCAGGGGAAGGTATGGGGCCTAGTAAAAAAAATAAAGCTGAAAAATTGGGAATTCCTATCCTTGACGAGTCAACTTTTTTCAATATGATCGACCTATAATATTATGGTTTGTTTTATTTTTAACATTTTGCATAATAACTTGATATAAAATAATTTTTAATTCCCGTATTTGGTTAATCTTTAATTTTAAGAATGTTTAATTGGTTAAAACGTACACTTTTAAATCGAGTCTATAGAAAGACAATCAAACATATTTCTATAGCTCATAAAAATGGAAGTTCAAAAAAAATAAATATAATATCAGTAATTCTTGACCACAGACTTGGAGTTGATAAAGAGCATTTTAGAAAGATTGGAAACCATTTTAACATTTCAAGAAAAAATTTGAGGGTATTAACCTTTTTTCAATCTCAAAAACAAATAAATGAATCCAATTATGACAGTAGTTGTACCTCTAAAAATATTTCTGCTTTGGGAGTTTTAAATGGAGTCTTGGTTGACTTTTGTAAAAAGAGAACAGATGTTTTGATAAATTTTTATGATCAAGATGATGTAAACCTGAAATATTTAAGTGCAAAATCTAATAAAAAATTGAGTGTTGGTTTCAAGAGTATAGATCATAGATTAAACGATTTGATCATAGAGGTTGATGCCCAAAATATTGAAGTTTTTATTAGTGAGTGCATTAAATACTTAGAAATATTTTTTACCAACAATAGATGAAAGAAATTCAGGGACATGGCGTGGCCATTATCACTCCGTTTAAGAGAGATGGTACAATTGATTTTGATGCTCTGCAAGTAATTGTTAATTATCTAATTGCTGGAGGAGTTGACTTCATTGTATTATTAGGAACTACAGCAGAAACTGCTACACTTTCCAAAGAAGAGAAAATTAGTCTGGTGGATCATATTATCAATGTCAATTCTAGACGATTACCTTTGATATTGGGCCTGGGAGGAAATAATACCAGGGAAATTTTAGAAATGTTTGAATGGTTTGATTTATCCGCATTTTCGGGGATTCTCTCGGTATCTCCTTATTATAACAAACCGAATCAAGAGGGGCTTTATCAGCATTTTAAAACCATAGCCACTCATTCAAGCCTACCTGTAATCCTTTACAATGTTCCATCGAGAACAGGAGTAAATATTTCACCTGAAACCGTTTTACGGCTTGCTACAGATTTTAAAAATATAGTTGCAATAAAAGAAGCTTCTGGAGATTTTCATCAAGCTCAAACTATTATCAAAATATGTCCTCCAAATTTTTCAATTTTATCGGGTGATGATGAAATGTCACTTCCTTTGATTTTGGCTGGTGCTAAAGGAGTGATTTCAGTTATTGGAAACGCGGTTCCTCAGCAATATTCAAAAATTATTCATCAGGGTCTTTTAAGAAATATTGATGAGGCTTATTCCATTCAATATCAGTTGTTAAATTTGATACGAATGATATACTTGGAAGGAAATCCAACAGGAATTAAAGTTTTGATGGAGGCTTTGGATCTTTGTGAAAATAACTTGAGACTTCCGCTGGTATCGGCCTCAAAAGAGTTGTCCCTTAAACTTAAAGAGGAGTTGAAAAACATTCTGCTTATGCAAACTAGCCAATCATAATTAAATTTTAGCGCTTTATCGTTTTTGATTGATTGATAAAAAATCTAAAAAATTTATTAATTTCGCGCCATGTATGGAAAACTTAAACTAGTTTTTATAGCAAAACTCTTATTTGCTTTTTTTGTATCGTGTAATGAATATCAAAAAGTACTAAACAACGACGATTTGAATGTAAAATATAAAGCAGCAGAAGAGTATTACAATAATGGCGAGTATCGGAGGGCAAATAGGCTTCTCGAACAGCTTGTGCCAGCATACAGAGGAAAGCCTCAGTCAGAAAGATTGGTTTATTTTTTTGGAGATTCTTATTTTCAAACCAAAAATTATTATCTGGCTTCATATCAGTTTGAGAGTTTCGTAAAATCATTCCCTAAATCACAAAAATTAGAAGAAGCCAGTTTTTATGCTGCAAAGTCCCATTACATGATGTCTCCTGTTTACAGTTTAGATCAAGAAGAGACTAATACTGCCATTGAAAAACTTCAAATTTTTATGAATAATTATCCAAAGTCTAAGTTTACCGATGAATGCAACCAACTTATTAGTGAGCTTCAGAATAAAATCGAAAAAAAAGAGTTTGAGGTTGCCAAACAATATTTTACCATCTATGATTATAGGGCCGCAATCAAATCTTTGGATAATTTTGTAGGTGAGTTTGTGGGTTCTAAATATAGAGAAGAAGCTCTTTACTATAAGTTTTTATCGTCTTATGAAATTGCAATTAACAGTATTGAGTCCAAAAAACATGAAAGATTGTTGGATCTTAAACAATTACACAACAATATCGTTCGATATTATCCTGAAACTTTATTCGAAGAAGACCTGTCAAAAAAAATGAAGATTGTAGAAAAAGAAATTAATACCTTTATAAACTAAATATCTAACCAAGTCATGACTAAATATAGAAATTCTTCTGCCTCCATCTCAACTTCAACATACAATAGAGAGGAAATAGAGGCTCCTACCGAAAATATTTACGAGGCTTTGTCAATCATTGCCAAAAGAACTAGTCAAATCAATTTGGATATCAGAAAAGAATTGCACGAAAAGCTTGATGAATTTGCTACCCACAATGACAGTTTAGAGGAAATCTTCGAAAACAAAGAGCAAATAGAAGTATCTAAATTTTATGAGCGTTTACCTAAGCCCCAAGCCATTGCTATTGAAGAGTGGTTAAATGACAAGATCTACCACAGAAACACAGAGGATCATAACGAATAGATCATGAGTCTTTTAAGCGGAAAAAAAATCCTCCTGGGTATCTCCGGTGGTATAGCCGCTTACAAATCCCCACTTATTGTTAGATTATTAAAATCCCAAGGTGCATTAGTAAGAGTAGTAATGACACCATCAGCAAAGGATTTCGTAACTCCTCTTACCCTATCTACGATTTCAGATCATCCGGTATTCTCTAATTTTACCGAGCAATTGTATGAAAATCCTGTATGGAATGATCATGTATCCATAGCAAAATGGGCTGATTTATTTCTGATAGCTCCAGCAACATCCAATACTCTCTCTGCCATGGTTAATGCCAAGTGCAATAACCTGCTGATTGCTACCTACCTGTCTTGTACCTGCCCGGTTTATATCGCTCCTGCTATGGATTTGGATATGTATGCACACCCTGCAAATCAAAAAAATATTAAGGAATTGGATCGTATCGGGAAAAAGGTTTTGCCTGTTGGAGAAGGGTTTTTGGCTAGTGGTTTTCATGGCAAAGGAAGGATGTTGGAACCGGAGGAGATAATTCATTTCATCAAAGAGGACATTAAATTAGGCCTTCCCCTTCATGGTAAAAAAGTTTTGATCACTGCAGGTCCAACCTATGAGCCTATTGATCCTGTTCGTTTCATTGGCAACCACTCCAGTGGAAAAATGGGATTTGCCCTGGCAGAAGAAGCTCTTCAATTGGGAGCAGATGTAACTCTTATCTCAGGCCCTACTGTTTTGGAAGCCTCCCCGGATATAGATCGGTACAACGTTATGACTGCTCAAGAGATGTATACCCTTACTATGGAACATTTTCCAAGAGTAGATATTGCTATTGCTGCAGCTGCAGTGGCAGATTTTAAACCCCGATCGGTTGGAAAACAAAAAATTAAAAAAGAAGTTGATATACAAAATATTGAATTGGATAATACACAAGACATTCTGGCTCAGATGGGCAAATTAAAACAAAAACAATTTCTGGTTGGTTTTGCCTTGGAAACAGAGGACGAAAAAGCCAATGCCATAAAAAAAATTAAATCTAAAAAACTTGATGCTATTGTATTGAACTCGCTTAATGACTTCGGCGCAGGATTTTCAGGAGACTCTAATAAGGTGACTTATATTGATAAAAATGAAAATATTATACCTTTTGAATTAAAATCTAAGACCTTGGTGGCAAAGGATATTTTTTTCCAAATATTGATCCAAAATGCGTAAAATATTTTTAAACTTCTTATTGATTTTACCATTGACCCAAACCAATTCGCAAGAGCTCAATGCACAATTTGTTGTTAACGCTGATTTGGTAAACCAAACCAACCAACAAATTTTTGAGACCTTGGAGCGCACGCTCAATGAATTCATCAATTCACAATCCTGGTCTAATCAAGATTTTTTTCCACAAGAAAAAATCACTTGCAGTTTTATTCTTAATTTATCGAACTATAATGCCTCTAAATTTGATGGTACACTTCAAATTCAATCCCAAAGAACCATTTTTGATTCCAATTACGATAGTCCAGTTTTAAATTTTTTAGACAAAGACATAAGTTTTTCTTATCAAGAATTTCAACCCTTATTTTACAGTCCTGCCACCTACGAATCCAATTTGGTTTCCTTGATAAGCTTCTATGCTTATATTATATTGGGAATCAATGCAGATAGTTTACAATTTAAGGGTGGAGATTATTTCTTTGAACAAGCTCAGAGAATAGTCAATTTGTCACAACAAGGTGGAGCAATAGGATGGAAACAAAATGACAGTAATCGCAATCGTTTTTGGCTAATTGATACTGTGAGGTCCAATACCTTTAGAGAGTTCAGAGAGACTCTTTACACCTATCACCGAAAGGGATTGGATTTGATGACCAAAACACCAATAGAAGCTAAAAATAACATTATCAATGCATTACTTCCTCTAGAGGATCTTTACGATCGTCGTCCAAATGCTATGCTATTACAAATGTTTTTTGATGCCAAGGCAGATGAAATTGTTAACCTTTTTTCCGATGGACCTAAAGTCGATTTTGAGAGAACCTCGAAAATGTTAAAAAAAATAGCTCCTTTTTATCAACCACAATGGAAACAAATTAAATAGTTTCATTTTTGAAATTATTTTTTTTCTCAACTATATTTGATGAATAACCATTTTATAACTAAAGATTGATCACCAGTCTAAAGATTTCGAATTACGCTCTTATTGAGTATTTGGACATATCCTTTGATAAAGGGATGACTTGTATTACTGGGGAAACGGGTGCTGGGAAATCTATTTTAATGGGAGGGCTTGGCTTGGTTTTGGGTAAAAGAGCTGACTTAAGCGTATTAAAGGATAATAAAAAAAAATGTGTTATCGAGGCCAGTTTTTTGATCGGTAAATACAATCTCAAAGATTTTTTCGACGAGGCTGGACTTGACTATGAGGAAGAGACCTTATTAAGAAGGGAAATAATACCCAATGGTAAATCTAGAGCTTTTATCAACGATACCCCAGTGAATCTAGACCTTTTAGGCCGTTTGAGTGAGGTATTAATTGATGTTCACTCCCAATTAGAAAATCAATCTTTGTTTAAAAATGAGTATCAGTTTCTGGTTTTAGATGCCATAGCGGGAA
>Ga0181568_10003727_pt1 | contig 13671 bp, 8 predicted proteins | sample 101ome_20_FD_133758 | JGI IMG/M metagenome (GOLD analysis project Ga0181568, IMG submission 133758) | Coastal salt marsh microbial communities from the Groves Creek Marsh, Skidaway Island, Georgia - 101404AT metaG (megahit assembly) | ecosystem: Environmental > Aquatic > Marine > Intertidal zone... | reverse complement strand
TGGTGGCCATATCTCTGTTGACAATCGTTATGAGATTCCAATGTTAGAAAAGGTTGCTTCTAAATTGGGAAGAAAACAACCAGTGATTATGAGAATTAATTTAGATGTTGGAGCAGAGACCCATCCTATGGTGTTAACAACAGGATACGACCAACAGTTTGGTATCTCAATTGCCTATGCCGAAGAGGCATTACAACAAATCTATGAAGCACCGTCACTGTTATTTTCTGGTGTCCATGTTCATATTGGAAGCCAGATTAAAGACCCTGAGAGGTATCGAAAAGCAATGAGTGAGTGTGCAGAGTTTTTGATGCAACACCCTGCAAGTATCCAGAGAGAAGTGGTCTTTGATGCTGGTGGTGGATTTTTCTCTCCGTATGCTGGGGATGAAGTTGATCATGAATTAAAAGTCTATGCTGATGCAATCAATGAAGGGATCCAAGAACACTGGAAAGAATCCTATAAAGTGATGATTGAACCGGGGAGAGCTTTAGTGAATAATCCTGGAGTTATTTTGTACTCTGCTGGTGCTATTAAAGATGACAGAGGTGAGAAACCATATATTTTAGTTGATGGTGGTATGTCAGATAATCCAAGGCCAGCATTATATGGTAGTGAACATAAGCTTTTTAATATCTCTGGTGGAAAAGTAGGAGATGATATTGTTCATGCAGTCTCTGGTAGACACTGTGAAAGTGGAGATTTATTAGTTAAAGAAGCAATGTTACCAAGTGATACTAATTCTGGAGATATCTTAATGTCTACATCTACTGGTGCTTATACCTTTGCTATGGCAAGTAACTATAACCGAGTACCTAAATCTGGAGTTGTAGGTATTTCTGGTAAAGAAACTTTTCAATTAGTGAGAAGGCAAAAATTTGTTGATACATTAATGGATGATAATTAAAAAAATTAGTCAATTTAGAGAAGCCTACAACCAGGGATATTTAGATTCGTTAAGAGACAATGCTTATTTAATGACAATAGTTTTATTAAGTCTTTGTGCTGAAATAAAATTTAAATCTAAAAACCAAAAGCGAGATATTTTAAATTCCGTGATTGCTGTTTTGTATGAGTTTAACCATGAATTTAAAAAATTAAAGATTAAAGTTACAGAAATAGAAGAAATATTTGATTCATATTCCGAGAATCTTCTTGAGTTAGCATGTAAAAGCTATTTAGATGTATACACACCTAGAGGAGAATCATATAAAGTATTAAAAAATGAATATAAATTAACAGATTTTCAAATTTCTAATATTGGCAAAGAGTATAAAAAGCAAATAGAAAAAATTCTTTTTAGTTTATATGAAAAAAATAAATTATATCTTGATGAAGAACAATTAGTAAAACATACGGAAAAAATTATTTCAAAACTATAGTTTTCTTCTCAAAATTATAAAACTTACTGCTAGTAAGTAGTGATGATGAAAAAAACTATAATTTTATTTTTGATTAATTTAATTTTCATTACAACACAACCTGTTGTTGCATTTGCTAATGAAAATATTCAAGCAGCAGATGTAGTTATCTTAGTTGATTTTTCGGGATCAATAACCTCAGATCCCAGATACCCTCTTGCTGAGAGAAAAGCATTAGAAAACCTAGTAAATGTTACATGGCCTAAAGGTTCTAGATTAGCAATTTTAGCTTTTGGTGCAGCCGACTCAAGAAATGGTGGAAAGCCTTCAACGTTTCCGATGTGTAACTATGGATCGGAACTTCTAATGAAAACAGAAAAAATTTCAGAATGGATTGGATCTTGTGTAGAAACAATTGGAACTGAACCCGTTGGACCAAATACAGATCATAATAAAGCTATAAAGAAGGCTGTAGAAATTTTAAGTGGACCATCATCCATAAATACTTCCAAATTTATTCTTTTGATGACGGATGGAAAGTTGGATGTTGACAATTTAAATCCTGTAAATCCTGACTATACAGGGACAAGTGCAGAAAGAGATAAACAAGCAATAGATGAACTATTCTTAGAAGTTTTACCAGATGCTAGACAAAAAGGCATTCAAGTTTGGCCAGTAGGCTTTGGAAATGTTAATCGAATAGAGTTAAATGGTTATGCCCCCGAAGGAGGGCAACCAGGTCCAGATTCTTGTCAATTAGAAATACCGAGAGCAGTAATTGCTGAACCAGAAGATTTACCATACGAAATCAATAAGATAATTAGACAAGTCACGTGTTTAGGTGAATATATACAAGGAGAAAATGTTGAGGTTCAACTACCTGGATATGCTGATTCTGCGACAGTTAATGTTAAACATGATGAAGGAGAAAGTTTTAAGCTTTTAGGTCCAAATGGAGAAGAAATAAATGGAGGAGGACAGGGTACAGAGTCTACAATAGAAATTCCAAATCCTTCAGAAGGATCATGGCAAGTTATATCTGATTCTGCATTAACTGTAGGTTATTGGTGGGAGAGTTCTTTTGAACCTGTCATAGAGTGTCCTGAAAGCGATAATGTAGTATCTATATCTATTGCTCCGTCTAACAATTTATCAGAGTCTTATGTTGATAGCCCAGTATTTGAAGTTGAAGTAATTGTTGATGGAAAAAAAGAAATTTTTGAACTAGAACTTGGTGAAATCGAAGAATTACTTATTGAAGGAGAATACACTAGCTTGACAGCTGATGCTAAAATTAGTTCTTTAGATCAACCTGGAATAATTGATATAAATCGAGTTCAAGCTGAGTGTGAAAACAATCTTGCTATTACCACTACCTCTGTACCAAACATATCTCAAGATGAACCAAAAGAAGAAGTTGTTATTGAGAATTTAATTGATTGTGAACTAGTTCCAGACAATACAGAGTGTAAAGAGCCATTAGATATTCCTTGGTGGTTAATACTATTGTTGTTCGCAACCCTTATTGCTTTAATTTGGTACTTCTGGAACAAACGTTTTATGAAAGAAGGTACGTTTGTCTTTTCCAATAATCAGATTGAATCTGGAAGAGTTCGTGTTCCAAAAAAAACTCGTAAATTAGCTTTTTTACTGAACCAAAACGAGATGGTTGGTTCTCAAGTCGATCTTTCTAGTCCTGAAATTTATGGTTCTTATGAAGTAAAAAAAGGTAAAAAAGGTGCAGATTTCGTGATCGATGGACCAACTGGTGGAGCTAACAAACATCAAAGATCACTAATAATTGGTGAAACGATTGAGCTAGAAGATGGATTCTTTGTTGAATTTGAAGATGGTAAGAATAGAAAGCCTGTTGTAAATAATTTTGAAGATCCGTTTGGCAGTGAATCTAATACCGATCAATTTGACACTACGGATTCAAATTTTGAAGAAGAGAACGGAAGTACACCTTTTGGTTGAAAATTTTAAAAAACTTACTGCTAGTAATAAGTGTAAAGAGAAAGGAAAAATTTAAATGGGAGTAACTCACAGAGTACTTTATGTAGGCATCGGAGGAACTGGTGTTCAAATAGGTAAAGAATTAGAAGTAGCACTTAGAAGAGATCTTTGTGGACCTGATGGAAAAGAGCTTCTTAGAAAAGGAGGAGCTTTCCAAAATTTAGAACCTTATCAATTACCAGATTATATTCAATCTTTATATTTTGACTTTGATGATGATGCAGAACAAATACTTCAGCAAGGAACAGACCTTAGTACCTCATTAGTTCGAAAGAATTCAACAATAGTTAAAAGTATCCATGCTACTGGTGCTACTAGTTATAGATCTACTGCCGAAATGTTGAGATCAGATAAGAGTACATCGAAAATGGTTAATTATTGGCTTCCAGAAAAAGAGAACGAACCACAAGTAGCTCCACTAGCAGATGGTGCAGGACAGTACCCTACAGTTGGTAGAGCAGCGTTGTATCTGGCATTAAAAAGATCTGGCAATGATATTGAAAGAGAAATTGACGAAGCTATAAAAAGATTGGTTTTATCCGGCGGAATGTTGCAATCTATGAAAAACGAATCTGATAAGCCAAAAGTTTTATGTTACGTTGGTTTCTCAGTAGCTGGTGGTACTGGTACTGGAATATTTTATGACATTATTCATTTACTTGAAAATAGACTAAATAAGGTATTAAAAGGGATTGAAGTTAGTATTTTTCCTTTAACACTACTCCCATCTGCTTTTATAGAAAATTGGAAACCAAACAATATTAAAGCTGGAAAAGCCAATGCTGCAATAGCATTAAAAGATCTTGCCCAATTGATTGAACATTTACAGAAAGATGATGAACCAGATGTATTTAGTGTTTCTTATCCTGAACCGTTTGGTAAGTTAAACATGACACCGGCTACAATTCCTTCTGCATTTTTATTTAGCAAACCTGTATCAGTTTCTCAAGATGATATGTATAAATCCATGGCATCTTTTGTGATGTCCCAAATTACTACAGGAGAGTCATTAAAAGAAGATTCTGAAAGCAAGAACTTGGAATCATCAAAAACTGAAATGTCTATATTTTCAAAAATAATTAATGACAAAAGTGAAACAGCTAAACCTGATGAATATGGACCTGGTTTAAGACCATTCTCTCCTGCAATTTCAGGATCTTTGTCAATTCCTCTCGAAAATATTAGTGATTTAATTTCGAGGAAGTTAATTTCTGAATATTTTGAAGAGAATAAATCAGCGTCTATTGTCCAGTCAGAAAATAATGCAAATGACATGGCAGAAGTATTAAAAAACATGGATTTAAATTTTATTGTTGATCCAGCACCTAGTAAGCCGAAAGAATTACTAAATGAAGAAGAAAGAATTATTGCAAGTAGGGGTAAACAATTACATGAGAATATTTCTTATTATCAAAATCAAGTTTATCGCTGGATTGATGGGTTTAGTAATATGGCTAGAAAAGCTATTACAGATGCTTCAATGGATTGGAATCAAGAAGTTCTCAGACTACTTGGAAATGAATCAATATTAAAAATAATTAGAATTTTTAAAGGTTCTAATCTTAATCAAGACCCTCATTCAAAAGAAGGTGTAGTAGGGAAGCTAGAAAATTTTTCCTCTAAAATAGAAAAAAGACAACCAGTACCTGAATTTGTTAGCCTTAAAGGACCTAAATTTATACAATCGGGTGATCATCCAAGAGTTAAAACAGAATACTTAAAACAATCTGTTCCGGCATGGTATAAGAGACAATTTAGAATCATTTGGCAAGATGCATGGACTCTTCAAAGATCCTCATGGCAACATTTGATTGATGATATACAAATAAATTTTGCAAATGTTGAATCTGGTTTTAACCAATTTACTAAAAATATTAATGAAATTTGGGAAGCCAAAAAATCAGAGGTTCAAAAGAAAGAACATTTAGTAACTGGATTTTTACCGATCGCAAATGGAAATTTAGACTCATTAAAGAATGAGTTAATTAGAAGCCTGTCTGAAACTCCATCTACTCAATCAACACCTTCGATAACTGAAATGTTTAGTAAAGTTCTACCAAAAACAATTTGGCAAGATGCTTGGAAAGCATACCTACAAAAATCATCCGAAAATATACATGAAGCTACAAATGAATTTTTAAATTATTTAAAAATAGAGCTTAAACAATTAGTTATTGATGAATTACAGAAAGCTTCAACAGACGGAACATCCCTTCTTCCAAGCTTAAAAAACTTACTTATAAAAGCTTCTAAAACAACTAGTGGAAATTCTCAAGATCAGATTAAACTGCTTCAGTCAAAATTAGGTGAAATCATACCTTTAGATGCATTACCTGACAATGGTCCTGGTACTCCTATTACTGAAATATGGGTTAACTATCCACTTGATGATCATGATGAGTTAGTTGAGAGTTATTTAAGAAAACATATAACTGCTGACTGGAGAAATCAAAATGAGTTAATGAATAAAATTAAATTTTATCCTGTTGGTGGTGAGACTATATTCGTGTCTATATATAATTTTGCAAATGGTTTATTCAGCTTAAATGAACCTAAGCAATTATTTAAAGAACTGTTCGAACTTAAAAATACACCAGAGGGTAGAGAGTTACAGTGGAGACAAAGACTCTCAACAGACACTGTTTATAACATTGCTTCAAGAAGAGATTTTGTAAGCGCAATTCAATACTTCTTAGTGGCAGCATGGAATGACAAAGTAGTGATTGAAAACGGTGAAAATATTAATAATGCTAAACAAGTATCAATAAGATTACCAAATGAAGGAAAAATTGAATTAAATTTAAAGAGATTTAAAAACTTTAGTACAGTTTCAGATCTACCAGATGCCTTTAAGGATTTTTGGATAAACATGAGTCTTGAAGATTCTTCAAATTGGGATCAATTAATCAATATGATGCCAAATGGTGCAGAAGAAGGAGACCTGGAAGACTTTTTCCCAAAAACCAATGTATTTTCTGAAATTTTAAATAATATCGATAGTCAAGAAATACAAGAGCTTAAAGAAATAGTAAAAAATAGTAAGTATGAAGTTGAAGCAGCTCCAGGGGTTTTAGCTAAAGCCAAATTAAAATTACAATTTTGGACAGAAATGCTACCTGCAGCATTAAATAAAACCATAGGTGCAGGTACTTATAACAAACTAAGTCAACTTGCTAATGAATTAGAAAATAGAAATTTACTACACAAAGAAAGAATAGGTGGTTAAACGTGGTCGATACTAAATTACTTTCTCAAAAACAAGAATCTGTTGAAGTTCTAGATTTCAGAAATTTAGAGATAAGACAATTGTTTTTAGACCATTCACCTGTTGAAGCTTTAAATATAATTAAAAAATCAAAATCTGAAGATAGTTTTATAGGTATTAGTAGGCCATTTAAACTCTTAACAATACCCCATGAAGAAGATCTGGAATATTTAATTAAAGGTAATTATGCAAAAAAAAGTAAATGGATAATTTGGGAAAAATTACTTTCAGAATCTAATTTGAATCTTGAAATTATAGTCTTACTAGTCGGAAGTTTACCTGAATACAAAGACTCAAGGAACAAGTTATATTTGCCAGAATTCTTAACTGAAAAAAGAATAAGGATTTTATGGGCTTCCTCTCTTAACGGCATTTATTGTACTCCGAATCAAAAATTTCCAACAGCTCTTCTTAACTGGAAATCAGAAAACTTGGAAGAAGCAAACTTTGATGCACTAATAAAACCATTTACAGTAACTGAAATTTTTCAAGAACTTTTTAACTCTTCTAAACCAGGAGAGATTTACAATCCTGGGCTAAGACAAGCCGCTTTTGGAACTGGTTATAAAAAAGAAAGTAAAGATATATTATATGAAGCTGCAAAGCAAACAACTGGATCAGGAAATTTACTTACATCAGTTTCAAAAAAATTTCCAGATTTAAAACTTCCCGAAATTTACAGTGGCAAATTAAATCCATCAGTTCCATTATTTAGAGAAGGTATATTTGCAAAGATAGATCAACTTGGAAAGTCATCAATTAGTATGTGTCAACTATTTGGCTTAACGAATTCTATAGTATCAAAAGATCAGATACCTCATTTTTCTAAGAGATTAGAAAAATCATATAAAGATTACGTAAATTCAATTGTTGTATTTGTAAAAAATTTAAAAAGCACTAATGACTCTCTTTCAAAACTTATACAAAACATAGATGCAAAAGATGGTTTCAATGAAGATGAATACAGTCAAATAATTGAAAATAATATAGATTATTATTCAGCAAAACCGGATATTCCAACTTCTGAAAGGCCAATTAGAGTTTCAACAGTGATATACAGTGAAGTTCTTGAAGGATTAAAAAAAGGTCACAACTTAAAAGAATATAAGCTACTTTTAAACAAGTTAATAAAAGAAATTAGACCAAAAAATAAAGAAAATTCAGTAAGTCAATTGAATAAAATATGGTCCCCAATCACAAAAGAAGGTGGAATTTTAGATCCTTTCAGAGAATTTTCAAATATTGATAAAGAAGTTAAAAAAATGTTTGGCAATAAAATTTTTAGATTCCTCTTTAATTTGCCTTGGTCAATATTTGAAAAAACTCGATTATTTTTGTTTTTATTAGCTTCTACCTCTCTATTGTTGGGTACGTTTTGGTCAATTAGTACATTCATCGCTGGTGAGCCTGGCGATGAGATGGTCTTTAAATCTTCAGGTTCAACAAAATTAGACAATTTTATAACAGACTTTTTTAGGACAACTAATTGGGAAGAATTATTGTTTGATATTATATTTTTTGTTTTAGTTGCAGCCACTCTAATTTATTTTGCAGCTAAGTATGTAATTTCAAATATATACAGAGTAGGTAAAAATTTAAATATTGATCTTCTCCCTGAGATCATTCGTGATTCAAAAGTTTTTCTGTGGAAGACTTTGATAAATGATTGGGTCCTTGCTTCTGATAGAAATGAAGTAATACAATACTTAGAAGCACTTATCGTAGTCCTAGAAGAAATTGATATTCTTTTAAGTGAAAAATATTTAGATATTGAGTTTGATACAGATGAAATTTTTAAAGATAGATATCTTGAACCAAATCCTGTTCTAGAAGCAAACTTGAACTCCGTATCTGAAAATGGAATTTTTAAAGATTTTGAGGGTTCGGTCAGTATTTTAAAAACAGATTTAATTTCTCTTCTTGATTTATCTTTTGAACAAGAATGGATGAAAATACGAGGTGCTACAGGAAGAAAATCTGTACCTGAAAGAATTTTAAAAAATTTTAGAATGAATTTGATAGAATTTGAAAAAAGGATTGCATTTTCTTCTATTTTAGATCCGAAAACAGCTCTCACATTTGAAGGACAAGGTCTGAGAGAAAAAATAGTAAAAGATCTTTGGTCAGAAGGTGACTATCCAAGAGATCAGGTTTTAGATTTACTGAATTTAGATGAAAATTCAGAATTAGTTCAATTTTTAAATCCTGAGGAGATATCTCTTTTAAATGGCCGTTCAGAGTCATTACTTTTTTTAAGATATGCACCTTTAGTTTTAGACATTCCTCCTAAAAATAACTTAGTACGAACAAAAGAAAGCAAGGTAGCTGGTGTTATTAGGTTCATTCCAATGTCTTTTTATTTTGAATATTTAAGGTTTAATGTTGGGGATTTAGTCTCCCAGTTTGAATCAAGCAGCTAAAGTCGATTTTAAAACTTAATACCTCTTTTTATATTTTGAATGATTTCTAATGTAGTAATTGCTTAATTCTGTAAAAATATTTGCTTGTATAAAGTCAATAGCTAAAAGTTCTTTATCTGTGTTTTCTTTTTTTAGTAATTGAACTAGAGACACTCTTCCATGATCTAATAAATCATCATAAATTAAACCACCTAATTCATGTTTACTTGCTCTACAGATGCTTTCTACATTTTTTATAAGTAAAGGATAAAAAAATAAAAACATCGTCTCTAATGCTTCCTCACTATTTTTTTTTAATCTTTTAAGCCTAATTTCTTCTTTTTTACCATTAAAATCATCAGTCCGAAGTAATAAGTCTGCTTTTAAACCTTTTTCATAGCTTTTATATAGCTCTTCAATCATTGCATCATCTTCTGAATTTTTATGACTAAAAATTTTATTAAGAACCTTTTTTAGCTGATCTAATGTGAAATCTTCATCAACATAAATACCATAGCTTTGAATAATCTCACTTAAATACTCCTTTGAATTTATTGAGTTATAGAACGATTGAACGAACTTCCTTGAAAACATATTTTTTTACTCTACTCAATAATTAGTTTAAAATATTCATATGGATAGAAGTTTATTTACGCAAAAAGAATGGGAGTTATTAAGAGCAGCTCCTTTTAATGTTCAAATGCTTGTTTCTCAAGCAGATGGTGAAAGAGAGCTAGAAGAAATATTTCCTTTGGTCGAGATTTTAATGTCATACAAAGGAGATGTATTGATTGAAGATATTTTTAAAGACACAGTAGAAGCTGTAGAGGAAGATAGATTAGTTAAAAACCCTAGAGAAGCACTTGATGATATAGAGAAAGCAATTGAGCTTATAAAAGTTAGTTGTGAAAAAAAATTAATCTTAGAGGAAACGAAGAACATCTTTTTTCATCAGCTTATAAGAATTGCAGAACAAACTGCAAATGTTGACTCACAAGGTATAGAGCCACAAGAATTAAGCATAATTAATTTGATAAAATCAAAAATTAACTAAGTAAAGTCAGGTAAGTTCTTAGTACTAGTTGTTAATGACCATGACTTATGTTCATTAGATATTCTATTTTCAACGTCTTCAACAAACTCCGAGAAAACACCTTCATTAGTGCTTACATCGTTCTCTTTGTCTTCGATTTTTCTTAGACTCTCTCTTAGATCGTTTGCACTTTTCTTATAATTAATTCCAAGTCTTTCGTATTGAAAAATACTATTTAAATTTTCAATTGCAAACGCAAGGGCGATACTTATGGAAAACCAATCCGAATCATTGATAAATGTAGATCCTGAATAATTAAGGTTCAATAACCTTGTCGAACCAACAACTAACCCAAGTACAACTATGACCATAAAAGCTATTTTGTAGCTTTTATCTTTTTTTGACATAATTCGAGCTTTATTTTCATACCAATTTTTTTGATCTTCGATTCTTTCTTTTTTGTATAGTTCAAGTCTATCTTCAAACGATTTACTTCTATAGCTTTGAGTTATTGGGTCTAACTCAAAATTAAATTTTACGGGTTTTGCAGAAATGGCTAAAATATTTCTTGTATATTCGTCAACTTTTTCCTGAATGTTTTTTTCTAGTAAATCTGAATAATATTCCTGATCTACTTCTTTATTACATGGATAATTACCACCACCAGTAATATATTGAAACCATTCAGATTTTATTGATTCAGCTACTACTCGGGAATATGTCCATTGTTCATTTGATTTTTTATTGTTTCTATAAACATAAACAACAAATGCTAAAGCAGTAAATGTAAATCCAAGAAACAATGGTAGTTCTGCTCTAAGTGATAAATCAATAAAAAAAGCTCCCAAAAAAAGAAAAGTTATATATATAGTTGTTAGCTTAGAATGTTGTTTTTTTAGATAAACTGCTTGTGTATCAAATTCTTGTCCAATATGTGCATTAAAAGTTGGTATATTATTCATTATTTATCTCCATACTAATTACTAGCAGTAAGTTTTATAAAATTTGCATCATAATTTTAAATGAAATCTCACTTAATTGAGTATTCCCAGTAGAAGAGTACATTTCTTTAACTATTTGATAGTAATCATTTAAAAATTTTTCAGCTTTTTCTTCAGAAGTAAAAAGCTTATTTTTTACAAGCATTTTTGGTTTTGGATCTTTCTCAACTATTAAAGTACGCAGTTTTTTAATTTTTGTTTTTAATCTTTTTTTTGTAATTTTAGATAGTGCTTCTTTGATAATTTCAATAACTATCATTTGGTCTAGCGGAGAAAGATCTCTGTATCCTTTGTTTGCTTCTGTGTCTTCATTAAAATTTACATTTCCATAAACTTTAAAAACTTTTTCAATAAGAAAGTCTGGTGGTAAGTATTCTGGTATTAGGTCAATAAATATTCTTTCTAAAGTATTTGGAGTAACATCTGTTGGAAGAATTAAACATACTTTTTCTAACAATTCTTTTAGCTGTGCAGTTGTGTAAACCCTACTTGCTTGTTTTGCATTTTTTTTGACCGGTGTTTCTTCAATATCTCCAACAGCTGAAATAGCTTTTTCAATCTCAAGATGAGTTGGCAACCGTTCTTCAAAAGTTTTATTTTTTAGATAAAAATAATCTGCTTTAGGTCCATAATTTTTTGTTCTAGTTCTAATAAATTTTGTACTTTTATCATCAACAATCATTTCAATTCTTTTTAACAACTGATCTATAACAGTAGTTTTTCTCTTATCTGTTAAAACACGTCTAATTATTGAAGTTAAATTTCTGTTTATATTTTTTGAACCATCTTTAAGTAACTCTTTTAAATTTACAAAAGCATCTTTTTTGTTTGATTTAAATAAATATGCGTGGACTTCTTGTGCTAAATTTTCAGCACCATAAGGTCCGTTTTTATCATATCTAAAATTACCGTACGCCCATTGGTTGTAACCTTTATTTTTTTTCAGAATCTGCAAACATCGATCATATAATTTATCATGAAATTCAATTTGAGTATCATGTGGAAGCATTTTGAAGTAATCCGTCGGAGATTTCTTTTTCTTATCACTTTCCCATATTTCTATAAGCTTTTTCCGATGAATTAGTGAAATATCTGATTTATTTTGTTTTATTTTGCTCACACACTTATTTTACAAAAACTTTCTGCTAGTAACTAGTATATGAATGATTACAATCCATTTTCAGAAAATAACAGTCCTTTTGACGACGTTGATTCACCTCAATACTTAGACAACAAATATTTTCATGGGAAAAAAAAATCCAAGTTTAGTGACAGGGAGTTTTATAAGCTTATCTTTATTAGCTCTACCCTTTTTTTGAGTTCTATTTTTTTAATATCTTACTTCATTTCAAAATTAACAGAATCACCTAATGTTGAAGCTGAAAAAGAGATTGTTACAATTTATATTGAAAAAGACCCAATTGTAACAACAACCTCTACAAGTACTACTAGTACTACAACTACCACAACAACAGTTCCACTTCTACCACCCACACTTCCTATAGAATCTTTAAATATAGAGGTTGAAGAAGATCAAAACAAAATTGTTGAAATTAATCATCAAGAAGTATTACAGAAGACAGTCCAGGTTATTGCTGAAGAGTGTATAGCGGACAGCTATAGTGCTGCAGTAGAGACTTATGTGGGTATGGGTTCTGGAGTTATTATTTCAGAAGATGGCTATATAATTACTAATTCTCACGTAGTAGAAGATTGTGTAGGTGAAATATTTATTGCTACGGTTGAAGACGTAGATTCTTCAACCGAAATCAAATACATCGCTGACATTATCTCTTATGACACTTATTTAGACCTAGCTTTGTTGAAGATAAGAGAAACAATTAGTGGAGCAAGAATATATCAAAAGTTTGAATATTTTGAACTTTTAAATAGCTCAGAGGTAACTCTAGGTGAAACTCTCTTTATATACGGATATCCTTCAGTAACAGGCGATGGATCTACATATTCATTAAATATAAATTTAACAAAAGGCACTGTAAGCGGTTTTGAAAGTCAAGATAAATATAAAAGAGCATGGATCGTAACAGATGCTGATATTTCTTATGGTAATTCTGGAGGTGCAGCACTTGATCAATCAGGAAAATTAATTGGTATTCCTACCTTTGGGAGCACTGAAGGTGCTTCTTGGATTGGATACCTTAGAACAATGGATGTTGTTATTGATTGGGTTAGCAAATATGTCAGAGTTAAAGAGTCGATAGATATAACAGCAATTCCAATATTAAAAATTGCAGAAGTTGATTTAAGCGCTATTCCCAAATACCAAAGAGAAGATTGGAATACTTGGAATGATATAGATTCAGATTGTCAAAATACTAGACACGAAGTATTACAACTTGAAAGCTATGTAAATGTTTTGTTTACAAATTCTAGTTCCTGCTTTGTGTCTTCAGGAAAATGGTTTGATCCTTATAATGGAACATTTTATTTTTTTTCAGGTGACCTTGATGTGGATCACTTTATACCACTTTACAACGCACATATTTCAGGTGCATGGAGTTGGAGTATTGAAAAAAAAGTAAGATTTGCAAATAATTTAGATGATCCAGATCTATTGTTAGCAGTTAATAGTTTT
>Ga0181568_10003724_pt1 | contig 13678 bp, 9 predicted proteins | sample 101ome_20_FD_133758 | JGI IMG/M metagenome (GOLD analysis project Ga0181568, IMG submission 133758) | Coastal salt marsh microbial communities from the Groves Creek Marsh, Skidaway Island, Georgia - 101404AT metaG (megahit assembly) | ecosystem: Environmental > Aquatic > Marine > Intertidal zone... | reverse complement strand
CCTCTTAACCAGTTCCGAGAAGACTTTGTCAGTAGGCCATCCCGTGAATGGAATATCCTCCAACTCATAATCCTCAAGTAAAGCATTTCCGAGATGAGATAACACTCTGTACTGTGTGTCAATCTGGCGGCAATTTACAACGATTGGGAAAGCATCCCTTCCGATAGACTTGCCCTTGATTTGAAGTTGTTCGCAAACATATTTTGTGACCGCAGTTTTTCCTGCGCCGGTGACCCCATAGAGAATCATGTTAGATGGTATGTGGCCCTTCAGAGCCTCGACCAAATTGAATGAAAGTTGGTCGATTTCTGTGTCACGGTGAGGGAGTTTCAAAGGTTGGTGAGTGTGGCGCAGTACTTCTTTTTGGATGAAAAGTGTCTTCTGGTTCAATATTCCATCGAAAATATTTTTGCCCAAAAAGTAACACCTATCCATTTTTTTATTATCCGCTTCAACTCATTACGCCAACGAGCGTGGTACCTTAGGGGACTCCGAGTCCACCATATAAGTCTAGTCCCAAATCAAAAAAATTGAATGGGTTTTTACAATAAAATGGTAATTCAATTGAGGGTATAAAAAGGAGTAGTATAATTAGACTCTTTAGATATAAAAAGAATACACTGTGAACCTAAAAAAATTGAAATTCTCCGAACAATAAAAAATATGATTTTCGCAAAAAAATTATTTTTATGATCGATTTTAGCTCAAATTTGACAAGTATTATAACTAAAGAAATAGATTCCAATTGGAAATGCCTTGTTCTTCTTGGAAAATTACATCCGAGAAAAATGGCGGTTTGATTTTTGCACCGAAATGGTTGTTAAATAAATTGTTAAAAAATTAACAAATATTTCCTTCATCGTCTAACTTGAATTTCATTCCGTCACTTCCATGGATAATATTCTGGGGAAATTCGGGGACTTCAGTTGTTAGAATTTTATACCCATCATCAATGAATGTATGAGTTAACAGTATAGTGGTTTGTGGGCATTTTTCTGCAAGTTTGAAAATATCTTTTGGCTTGTGATGATGGTCGGTTTCAACCCAGTCGGGAACTCCCATTTCGACAACAGCAAATTTACACTTTGCAACCCTGCTCCATAACTCTTCGCAAGGACCGGAATCTCCTGAGTGTAAAATGGACCAACCGTTAGAGTGTGTTAGCATCCAGCCATGAGGATCTACTTCCTCGTCATGCAATACTTCGAATCGCTCAAAATCCCATTTGCTAGAAGTCGGTAAATCGACCCAATTTATCGTATCAATCATCGCTTCCAAAGAACCAGGGTATGCTAACTTACAAAGTTGGACTAAACGGTCTTTCACACCAGGCGAACCTGCGACTGTCAAGGGTTTCAAGCCCTCTCTATCCGAGATGTATTTCCTTTCCAAAAGAAGGAATGGGAATCCAAAGACGTGGTCTCCGTGAACATGTGTAATCAGAATGGTGTCGATATCTGCAGGACTAACTCGAGCTTGCCGCAAACTTGCCAGTGCTGTAGGAGGGCAATCGACGATGATGTGTTTATCGATTAACAAGAATGAATGCATCCTTTCAGATGGCAGGAAAGCATTACCACTTCCAAGTAGTTCAACTTCCACCATATCCTTCGGGAGGGGTTTCTAGACTATGAGATAATCGCACTAACATTCATCTAGCCGATGCAGGTGGCCGAGGATATCTGGTGAATTACATGGCAGATTGGAGCGCAAAAAATCCATACATGACCCAAGTCACAGAATGCTACATCCTTAATGGAGAAGGTTCCCGAAAAGAAACAAGACATGTCGTCTTTGATTTAGGGGACTCTGGATTGGATTACAAAGTGGGTGATGCTCTTGGAGTACTTCCTGAAAATCCCCCTGAAACAGTTGACCTACTAATCAAAACTGCAGGCTGGGACAAAGACCACAAAGTAACTACCCACAATGGCGAGAGAACACTGAGTGAAGCGTTGAAAAAAGATTTTGAGATTCACCGTGTTAACAAGAAATTCGTAAAGTCTCTCGCTGGAAAAATCAATACAAGCGGTATCAGAATAACTGTCAAGTTAATCGACAGATACCGAGAATCGGTTTCTGGCAATGGCAGTGCATGGATGGTTGGTGATGCGGGTTTAGAGACCGAATTACTACCTTCTATTCCCGGTGATGACCCAATGGGCAGGGTCGAATTATTGACTTCTGATGAGAACTCTATGGAGGATTACATCTGGTCTAGAGATTATGTCGATGTCATACGTGATTTCGATGTATCATACACTCCGGAAGAATTCATAGAACTCGTGGACAAATTGAAGCCTCGCCTTTATTCAATCGCTAGCAGTCATGATGCACACCCCGGACTGGTAGAATTAACCGTAGGAATTGTAAGATATTCCCACCATGGAAGAGACCGTGGAGGTCTTGCAACAATTTTCATGGCTGATGAGGTAAAGGTGAAGAAAACCAAAGTCGGTGTATTCATGTCTCCAACTAAATCATTCGTACTCCCAGAGGATAAATCAACTGATATCATAATGGTTGGACCTGGAACTGGTATTGCACCATTTAGAGCATTTATGGAGCAGAGAGTCCACGACGGTGGAAGCGGTAAAAACTGGTTATTCTTTGGTGACCAATCAGCAAAAACCGAGTTCTACTACAAAGATACTATCGAATCTTGGTTAGATGAGGGCCATCTTTACAGATTTACGACCGCTTGGTCAAGAGACCAAGAGGAGAAAATTTACGTTCAACACCGATTGAAAGAACACGGTGCTGAAGTCTGGGAATGGTTCGAAAATGGCGCCTACTTCTACATCTGTGGAGATAAACAGTACATGGCAAAAGATGTCCATAGAGCTCTAATTGAGATCGCTATGGAACATGGTGGAATGTCGGAAGATGATGCTACGCACTTTATTGAGAAAACGATGATGCGTGAACAAAAGCGATACCTAAGAGATGTATACTGATCTCAGGGCGTTGGAATTTCAAATGTTGGAATTCCCCTCTCATAAGCTTTGTCGAGCACTATCCTAGTCCACTTTGTTTCCTTACCAGGGAACCCCAATACATGTGTTGCATGTTCAAGCATCTTTTCAACCAAGGTCGGAGGGGCTTCTGGCCTGCCCGTATCTTCTACCCCAGTTCTAGGTTCGTTCCATTCCTCGGTAAAAACTGCAATTTCGATAGCGTTATTATCAGCCCATCTTTCTGCTAAGTAATCTACTCCGCTTGCCCCTCCACAAATTATCAAATCTGGATGATCATGCCATTTAATCCACTCATCAAGCTGTTCTTCTAACCATTCATAATCATAAAATCTAGAATTACCACTAATTACGAGATTTACTACCTTTCCGTCCTTATTCAAGTCTCTTCCAGCGAGATTCTGAATTTTTGCACCGCCTGTCGCATTACTGCCGCTCATGGCGGGATAACTACCGGCTAACATATAAAACAAACTAAAAATTTGACTCATTTTTACGAAATATGACATTTTCTTTCCGCTAAATAGCAAAAAAATATCGTCAGAGTTGATAATTTTTGACCGCTTTCATCATAGATTGGTTCGGTTTGCATTAAGATATGGGATTCAAACGCGTGTTGATTGCAAACCGTGGAGAAATCGCTCTTAGAATTATGAGAACCTTGAGAGACATGAATATTGAGGCTGCCATAATTCATGGCAGAGAAGATAGATTGTCGATTCCGGTTAGGATGGCGGATATCGCTTATCCAATCATGCGTTCAAACCCTCTAGAATCATATCTTGATATCGAGGCAGTTGTCGCTGCAGCAAAGGAATTGGATTGTGATGCTGTGCATCCAGGATATGGATTCTTGGCTGAAAACTCAAACTTCGTTCGCAGATTAGAAGAAGAGGGCATTACTTTCATCGGACCTGCCTCGAATGTTATTTCTCTATTGGGAGATAAAATCGAAGCCAGAGCCGCTATGGAATCTGCAGGCTTGCCAACAGCGAAAGGAAGTAGTGAGCCAATTTCTTCTGCGGATGTAGCCGCTTCCCTTGCGGATGAAATTGGATATCCTGTGATAATCAAAGCCGCTGCTGGTGGTGGAGGAATCGGTATGCAAATCGTTCATTCAGCTGGTGAATTCGAGGGTGCACTCAAACTTTGTCAGAGTCGTGCAAAATCTGCTTTTGGTGACGACAGAGTGTTCGTGGAGAAATACATCGAAGGTGCTCAACACGTTGAATTCCAAGTTTTAGCAGACGGAAAAAACGCAGTTCATTTTGGTGAAAGATTCTGTTCCATCCAGAGGCGACACCAGAAATTAATCGAAGAGGGTCCGTGGCTGAGCGATGAAAAAAGAGCCGAAATCGGCGCATTGGTTTGTGCTGGAGCAGAATCTGTCGGATACAAAGGTCTAGCGACATTCGAATTTTTGCGAGATAAGAATGGAGATTTCTATTTCCTAGAAGTAAACCCTCGTGTTCAAGTTGAACATACTGTGACTGAATTAATTACGGGCTACAACCTTGTTGAATTAGGAATTCGAGTTGCTCAAGGTGAGGAACTTCCTGTAAAACAAGAGGACATAAAAATTCGTGGTCATGCAATCCAATGCAGGCTGAACGCAGAAGATACGGTTAATTTTGCGCCATCACCAGGAAGGTTGTGGGAATGTCATTTCCCATCTGGATTCGGTATTCGATGTGATACTCACGCACACCCTGGATATGAAATGCCTGGATGTTTCGATAGCCTGTTAGCAAAGTTGCTAACTTGGGGCCGAGATAGAGAAGATGCCATTAGGAGAATGAGAACTGCACTGGATGAAACAATTATCACCGGAGTAGAACATTTGATTCCTTTACATCGCAGAATTATGGATGAGAAAGACTACCAGGCTGGAGACATTACTATTGCTTACATAGAGGAACATCAAGATCTTCTGGGTTGATTTTGATGGATGTCTTAATCGTAGGTAGTTTGGCATACGATTCTTTGGAAACTCCACTCGGTTCTCGACAAGACGAATTAGGTGGTTCAGCAAGTTATGGCGGCTTTTCCGCTGCATTCCATAACAAATTAAACAACGGTAATGGAGTTTCAATTCTAGGAGTTGTTGGCAAGGATTTCAAAGAAGAACACCTACAATGGTACCAAGATTCAGGCATTGAGATATCTGCAATAGAAGTGCAAGAGGGGAGTACATTTCGTTGGACAGGATCGTATCATGGAAATATGGCAGAAGCGATTACTCATGACACCCAATTGAATGTGTTCGAGTCATTTGAGCCTAAGATTCCGCAATCGCATTTTGAACCTAAAATTCTGATGTGTGCAAATCTTCTCCCATCAATCCAATTAAAGGTGCTAGACCAAGTGAAACCTAGAAGATTGACTGTTCTTGACTCGATGAATCTGTGGATTGAAATTTCATTGGAGGAATTACTTGAGGTAATCAAACGTGTTGAATTACTGATTCTTAATGATGGGGAAGTCCGAATGTTGGCTGGGGATGAAAACCTAATCAGTGCCTCAAAAAAAGTGCTTGAAATGAAAAATGGAGGGATCTTAGTTGTCAAAAGAGGCGAACATGGGGTGATAGCATTCCATCCAGATGGGATGATTTCAATGCCAGCATACCCAACAAACAACCTAGTCGACCCAACTGGCTGTGGCGATTCATTCGCAGCCGCTTTGTGTCAGAAATTATCTAGTGGTTCAGGTGAGTTGTCAAGAGATGAGTTGATTGAATCATTGATTCATGCGACGATTACCGCTTCATTTACAATCGAGGATTTTGGAGTTCAGCGGCTGAGAAATATCAGCGAAGAAGAATACGAATCTAGATACTTAGATTACAAATTTATTTCAAATCTAAAATGAAAGCATTAGCCTCAATAATGATTTACAGGTCGGGCAATCATGACGGTTCTAAACATTGCAATGATTGGTAGCGATGAATTAGCTAAATCCATTGCCAAAGCGACCGATCAAAGAGATGTTCACACCTACGTTCACAAAGAAACAGGACCTGAAGGCGCTAGAATTCTATCCATAATCAGGCCTGCAAAAATGCCTGAAAGAATCAGGCCTTTCTTCAACGCTTTATGTGCTGCTAGAGTTGGATTATTGGAAGTGACAAAAATCGATGCAGCATTTGGTGAAGTCCTCGTTGGGTTTGCTTCCGCAGGAATAACCAAGGGGATTTATGTGATTAATCCGGCAGGTGGAGATTGGATTGATGAAGACCAAGTCAAAGGATTCCTAACCCAAGCAGGCCTTTCAAATTGGACCAAATCCAGTGATGATGGCATCGAACTGCGAACAAATCTATACGGCTTGATGGATGATATTTCGAGCGAACTTGAGTCCGCTAAAGGTGAACCTCTAGTAGTGCCAATCGACCAGCATTTCAATGTCAAAGGAATTGGTTTAGTTGCAATCGGATATGTCCAATCGGGGTCGATAAAAGTCCATGATGAACTACATCTTCTACCTGCAACAGGACCAGGGACTGTCAAGAGTTTGCAGGTGATGGATGATGATGTTCCCGAAGCAGTTGCAGGTGATAGAGTTGGTATCGCACTTAGGAATACCAAAGAGGAACACCTAACTGGAGGATCGATTATCACACATCCAGCAATAGAGGATAAGAATAAGGGAGTCTCGATTCCACTTTGTGTCGAAAAACATGAAAGAAGCAAAGTCGATTTGAAAACATCTCCATTCCAAAAGCGCAAATTAGAGGTCGGAGACGTCATACATGCTAGCGTCGATTTGCAATTCGTAGTTGGAAGAGTCGAATCGATGGACTCAGCGCTAACCGTAAAGTGGGATTCGCCATTATTTATCCGGAAAGAAAATCCTCCTGTCGCTTTGATTGCACAACTGGATTCTAACCCAAGAATTATGGGGAGCGCTACCCTCTCTCGGCTAGAATAATCAGCATCAAAAAAACCACTATTTTTGTCTACAAAAAACGGTGGTTTCATAACCTTAGGCGAAACTGAACGATTTAGGGATGCTAATGGACACGAGGCCAGATGGGCCCAGTGCCATAGGAGCGGGGGTGAATTTCCGTTCTTTGTCACTGGGAGGAGTGAAGGGTAAAGTTAGGGCTAGCCTAACCGACCAACAAATCTCCTTTGAATCCAAAACTGGACACGCATTAGACCTGAGACTCGATGCGATTCGTCGGGTCCATCATCATCATACTACACTAATTCCCGGATGGCTCGCAGCAGTCGGTGCAATCCTTGTGTGGGTCGGTTTTAGAGGAGTCACAGGTAGGCTCCAAGCTCTGTTCGCTTCGGTTGGAATTGTGCTCATGGCATCCCATTTCATGACAAGGAAACCGACCATAACAATCGATACCAAAGCAAATGATTGTCACACTATATTTGGTGCAGATATAGCGATGATAAGATTGAGTTCTATGATCCAGAATATGCAAAATGGAATGTCTCTAGAAGAAGCAAAAATGCATGTAGATAACATGGTTAGTGATTCCGATTATCCAAGAAATAGGGCTTATGAAAAACTTGAGACTGAGGCAAAACCTGTTGAATTATTCGCAGCCCCAGTAATCAGCCATTTCATTGATTCGATGAGCGAAGATGATGACTACGTAATGATGGCTGAAATCGTTAGCCCTGCTGAGAAAATCGATGATTTAGACATCGACCTTTGGGATGAAGAAATTGAGGAACCACAAATTTCGGAAGGACTAATGGAAAGGGCAAGAGAAAATATGGTAACCCAAAGAAATCATGTCATGCAACATGGCTGGCAAGGAGAGGTTCAGAGACCAGAGCCATACAACGAAATCTATCGTGGCGGGTTCCAAGAAACATACGGCCAACATCCAAGGACGCAGTATCCGTTTCAACAAACGTCTGTACCTGCACCAACTCCGCCTCCTGCAAATTTCTTACCGTCATTTGTTGGTGCGAATCAAGCACACGTTCCACATGCGCAGCCCGAGCGATTTAGCAGCCCAGATGCACCTTTGACTGCACCTGAATTAGAAGAAGAAAAACCATCACTAGTCGCTTCTGCTAGAAAAGAAGTAATCCAAAAAGAGCCTGAGCCAAAAGAGGTATCAGAGACTCAGGGGCAGAGATATCCTGGAATGAAGAAATTAACGACGAAGTCGAATAGAATTCTAAAGAATAGAAATAGGAAGTCAGCAGGATTGAAATCTGGATTTGTTATATCGGAATTAGTTAGACCCAATCGTAAGCGAAAGATCGCCAGGAGGCGCTCTAATGGAACTGCGACGACCGACGCATTGAGAATCCAAGCTCAAAATGCTTCGAACGAAGAAATTGCTAACAATATCCAAAACCTTGCTAAAAGCAATGGTGGAGATGTGGATGATGCCGAAGTTGAAAGAATGATGTCTCATCTCGACAGGCGTGCAGAAATTCCAACAAGTTTCAGTGAATTAGTCCGGTCTGATAGAGATAGAGGAGATGCAGTCAACTCAATTCGCAGAATTGAAGATGAATCATGATGATTTCTTTTGAATCATCAAGTCTCTAATCTGTTTGGCTAATTCCCAATCTGCTTTCTCTTCATCGCTTTCTGGTTCGAACTGCGGAATAGGTATTGGTCGCATCATTGAATCAATTGCTACCATGAAGAAATATCCTTGACAAATTTCAGTCTTTGACCAATCAGACTTACTCATAGCCCATGCAGTGACTTTTGCACATGCGGTTCGATTGGATGTGAATATGATTTTTGCTGTTACTTCGATTAAATCACCTTGCCTTGCAGGTGCTTTGAATTCCAAGGTATCGATAGAAATTGTCACGAATTCTCTGTGGGCAAACTTAGCACACATTATTCCTGCTGCCTTGTCCATCAAAGATAGAAGACGACCTCCAAATAACGTATTGTAAGAATTTGTATCTTGAGGAAATACTTCCTCGATCAGAGTTACAGGCTCTGTACTGTATGCTTCCATGCATTCTTCCACAACCCCCTAGAATTTGAAATCATGCTTTCAAACCCTCATGGAAAGTGAGATTTGATGAAATAGAAATCTTCGCCACAACCATGGCAGGCGTGTGTATTGCTCTGGTTAGCGGAGGAATTGATTCTCCTGTGGCAGTAGCTCGAATGCTAATGCAAGGCTGGAAAATACATCCTGTACACGCCTCGCAAGAGCCGATTACGGGGCCGGAGGGAGAGCAGAAGGCAATTGCTGCGCTGCAGCATCTATTGGAAATAGACGGCCCTTTGGGTGATGCGGCGAGAGAAAATCTCGTCAGAAAAATTACCGTAGTACCAGTAGCAGATGCTCTCTCGCAATTTACCAAAAAATGGAACCATTCTGAATATTTCATCCACATGAAAAGATTGTATAATCAAATTGCGAATATGGCCGCTGAGGAAACAGAGGCAACCCACTTACTAACCGGAGAAAATTTAGGTCAGGTATCAAGCCAAACTTTAGGTAATTTAGGCGGGGTAGAAATCGTATCTAATCTAATACCTCTGAGGCCATTATTAGCACTCGACAAAGTTACAATAATGGCAATGGCAAGAGCGATTGGAACACTAGAAATTAGCGAAGGTCCAGAAATTTGTGATGCTTTAGGTCCAAATCGGCCTACTACGGTTGCAAACAAAGAATGGCTCGAACGTTCCGAGGAACGGTTGGGTGGCTTGCAGCAACTCGCTTCTGATTGTTTTTCACAACGAAGATTTGTCGAATTTTAAGCAAATTTCCCCCCCTTAAGGGGGGGACTTGTGAGTGAGACTGTTTGGCGCGGGTATTTTATGCCCGTCTTGAGTCGGGGTGAAGAGAGGGTGTCCCAATGAATGAAAATAAGAATGCAATAACCGCCTTGGTTTTCTCGTGCTTAATGTTGATTGCTCCAATCGCAGGTGCCGCAAGTATAACCACGTTTAGCGGAGGCGACTCGGAAGTTACTATCGAGGTAAGAGATGGGCCGGATTACTCAAATATCGTCGATGGAACTGTTAGTCTACCATCAGGCGATACAGTGACAAGTGCGACAGTCACCGTATCAACGGATTTTGCTACTCATGAAACATACACAACAATTAACGGGGACACCTCTCAGTATGTTTGGGATCCATTCTACAACATCGGTCAAACCAACTTCTCAAACCAAGATGACTTCACATACACTGACAAATCTATTCAATTGGTTGGAACTGGATACACAACAGATTTCGAATCAACTACCTCTGGATTCATGGATGCGAGCCCTCCAAATGCCCAGTTTACAAGATGGGACCACGGAATTTTGAATGACGGCTCCTTCCTTAACGATAACTGTAAATCTGGCGAAGAGTGCTGGGGAACCAACGCTTTCGACATCGATAATGATTACAGAACGGATAACAACAACGCAAGTTTCGAGTACGAAATGGTCTCTTCGGTCATGGCCGTAGACCCTCTTTCTTATATCGCAAAATTCGCTAGCTGGCACGGATTATATTGGAATAAATCAGGGACATCAACAAACCCAGTAAAGACCTACTACGACTGTGCGTATGTGATGATTAAGAGTTCTAGTATTGAAGGTGACCCTATCTTTTCTGACCCAAACTTGGGCTCATGGAGTTTTATTCCATTTGACGCACAAAACTCTACAGGAGTAAACTTTGCTAACGGGCTTTACCAAATCGGTTCTGGAAATGGAAAGATTCAGACTTGTGGTAGCCTAAGTGGTTCAGATTATGCACTGGGAGGGGAATCTACTCAAGCGTCAACCAATCCTACTGGTTGGGCTACAATGGCATTGAATCTAGAACCGTATATTCAGAAATTCGTTCAGTTCAAATTTGTCATGGAGCACAACGCACAGATTCCTCAAGTAAACCCAGAAAACGCATCTTTACCGGGATGGTTCATCGATGACTTCAGACTAGGAAATCTATTGCCTCAGTCTGGCTGGATGACTGTGAAGAACTTCATGCCAAAGTCAAGTCCTAACCCTGGTTTCCCAGACGGCTATGGAATTCTAACTTTGGAGCAGGAAACCACTGCTACAAACACGCTTTCTCTAACAGCCTTGAGAAGTGGAACAACCGAAGTCGTAGTTGATATGAATGGAAATCAAGTCACTGGCCTTGAAGGACCTGTAATCGAACTTTGGAATATCGATTCTGCTGAATACCCAGCGATCGATTTGAGATTCGACTTTGATTCAGGCACTGGACGACTCTCTACTTCGGTTTTGCACGGTATTACAATCGGCACTCGAGTTGGAACTGGTTTGAATATCACAAACAATCCACAAATCATCGACGGTGTTTGGAATTCTCCAGGGATGGGTATTATGTTTGACTACTCTCCAAAGATGATGAGTTCGATTATCCCGGGAATGGAAACTACAAAATTCTCTCAGCCGATTTTAGCGATAACCCCAGTCGTTTTGGATGATTGTACTGAAGATGCTGCAATTGGAATCATCACAAGAACCGGAGAAATGCTGAACTTAACAGTCGGTGTCAAGCATGAGTTCACAGACCCTATCTTTGGATTCCAATCTTTCCTTTCATACCAAAACCCATGTGGTATGTCCGAGTTATGGTTTGACCTTGTATTCGGACACTCTGCATCTAGCGTAACACTAGACGTTGCTAATGATGGGGACATCGAGTGGGGTATGGATGACCCTGCTTTCGGTGCGTTTGGAAGACAGACAAAATTCTGGGCAGGAACTGTTGATGGCGTAAATTACGCAATGGATGAAGCAACTTTGATTCTAAACGTCAACGGCCAAGCAACAGGTGGGAATTTCATGCTACCAATTGGTGCAGAAGTCGTAGGAGCTGAAGTCATATTCGACGGAAACACCGCAGGTGATTTCACAATGGACCTTAGTTCGAGTGGGCAAGATTACTCTTTTGGCACCATGCCAAATCAGACTTTACTCGCTTACGATACGATAGGTGAATTTGCGAACATGACCGATGCATTGAACACTTTGCTAAACAACCCATTGTTGCAAGTATCATACAATGATGAATACGGAAATGATTGGGCTACATTTAGATTCAATATTGAAAATATCAACGCTGCAAGTGGAACACAAGTCACTGTAAAGGGATTAGATATTCTTTACAACTGGGAAAGAACTCTTGGAGCAGCCAATAATATCGACAGGGAATTGAATCAAGGTATTGCTCTTGGAACTGGAACAAATGTGAATGTTCCGTTTGCGCTATCGGCTAATAGCGGTGGTGCTGTTCACTTGTCGAGCCTTGCCCTGACAACTGACACAGGATATGATTCAACGCTAACCCTAACCGGCAATCCAATCGGTTTGTATCCTAACGGAGATATCATCGAAGCAATCTCAACTCACATTGTTCAACAATCAACTGGCACATCATTTGGTGAAGCGAGATTGAGAATGGAATCCTCAAGCGGATTAGTCGAGTTAGCATTCTCTGAACTATCTCTTTTCTCAGAAGCATACGACCCTGATAATTTGGTGACAATGGAAGCATCAAGCTACCAAATCAGTGGAGATGAAATGGAAGTGACCTGGAGATTCAGAATTAACACTGCATGGGAAGATACTCCTGAATTGAGACTTTATGCTAGCCTAATCGCTACAAACGGCGTAAAGGGACTTCCAAGTGCTATCGTACTCGCACCGGAGAATGGGAATGCCATCGAAAATGATGCGTTGATTGCAAGTTTCGAATTGAAAAATAACGCAGGTGTTGTTCAAGACCTAACCGCTGCAAGTTCAAACCAAAACATCAACATGGCTGGTACAATTAGATTGGAAGGATTGAACATAGCACCTGACCCAACATCTTACAACTTAAGCCTGCAAAAGTGGGACGTTCAAACCATTAACGGATCAGTTATTTCAGAGTGGATGAATGTATCCACTCTTTCAAACATCATAGGAGGAAACTTCGATTGGGACGTAAACCTTGGTGCAACCGCAGCGGGTACTGCGAATTACAGAGTACTAATCGACGGATATAACGGTGGAGATACCCTTTGTCCTCCTGCACCTCTAGTAGCAGATTCAGATTGTGCAATTCCATTCAATCTATCTATCGACACATATTCTCCTACATTGATCAACATCTCGATGTTGAAGGCTTCAAACTACGACCCGACAATTTGGTCTAACTGGAGAAACCTTGTCGACGACACATGGGTTTTACCAAACCAACAACAAAAGGTTAGGATTCTATCACAAGATATCCCTACTCCTCCAACATCTATCGACATGTATTATTGGATTGAATACGACCATGATTACGATAGTGATGGTGAAGCAGACCCAGATGAATACACAATGATTACTCTATCAAGCGATGGCAACGCTCCGATTGCAAATTACACTGGAACGTTCAGCGATGATGCAAATAAGGGACAAGACCCGCCAGGAAAGGTAAGTATCTATGCGGTTGGAAGTGACCTTGGAGGAAACCCAATCAATGGCGGAGGACCTGGATTTGAAAATGATTTAGTGACATACGTTTCAATGGATGCAAAGACACCAAACATCAGGAATTTCTTCATCGAAGATAATGATGGAAACAGATTGCACAATCCAAGCGAAGGTGCACCATTCTATCAGGGCCCATGGAATATGACCATGTATGCTGGTAAAGAGTACCACCTGATTGTAGAGGCCGCTGATGAAAACGGATGGAGAGACATCAACTACTTCGAAATTGACCTGGGTCCAGAGAATATG
>Ga0181568_10003720_pt1 | contig 13693 bp, 13 predicted proteins | sample 101ome_20_FD_133758 | JGI IMG/M metagenome (GOLD analysis project Ga0181568, IMG submission 133758) | Coastal salt marsh microbial communities from the Groves Creek Marsh, Skidaway Island, Georgia - 101404AT metaG (megahit assembly) | ecosystem: Environmental > Aquatic > Marine > Intertidal... | reverse complement strand
GCGCGGGGGGACGTGACGATCGGCGCCGACGCCCATGTCGAGGGCCTGGTGACGGACGGCACCCGGGTCACCAGGGTCGCCGCGCGGATCGACGGCGCGTCACAGAGCTTCATGGCGGGCGAGGGCATCGTCTGCGCCGGCGCGCTGCAGTCCCCGGCGATGCTGCTGCGGGCGGGCATCGGGCCCGCGGCGGCGCTCGGGGACCTGGACATCCCCGTTGTCGCGGACCGGCCGGGGGTCGGCGCGAACCTGCTGAACCACGCGGTGGTCTACCTGGTGGCGCAGCTGCGGCGCGACGCCGCCCAGTCGGCGGCGATGAAGTCCCACTCCACCGCGACCGAGCGCTTCTCGTCGGGCGTCGCGGGCTGCGGGCCGCTCGACATGAGCCTCTCGATCTCGAGCAAGGTCGGCTGGCATGCGCTGGGACGCCGGCTCGGCGGCCTGGTGCCGACCCTGCTCAAGCCGGCCTCCAGCGGCGACGTCACGCTGGCCCGGTCCGACGATGGCATCCAATCGGTCATCGAGTTCAACTATCTCGACGACGACCGGGACCGCCAGCGCCTGGTCGGGGGCGTGCGCCGCGCGATCGACATCCTGCTGTCGCCGGAGGTGCGGCCGCTCTGGCACTGCGCCTTCGTGATCTCGCGGCCGAACAAGATGCGGGCGCTTAACGACATCAACGCATTCAACACCCTGCGCGCGCGCGTCCTCGCCGGCCTTTTCGACACCGTGCCGGCGGTCGGACGGCCTGTGCTGGCGGGCCTCTCGGAGCCCGGGGTCGATGTCGCGGCGCTGGCCGAGGACGCCGACGCGCTCGAGGAGATTGTCGGCAAGTCGATCGCGGGGGTGTTCCATCCGGCGGGCACCTGCCGGATGGGGGCGGCGGACGACCCGCGCGCGGTGACAGGTCCTGACGGGAAAGTTCATGGCGTCTCGGGCCTGCGGGTCGTCGATGCCTCGCTGATGCCCACGCTGCCGCGCGGCAACACCAACCTCCCGACCATCATGATGGCGGAGAAGATCTCGGCGGAGATGCTGGCTACCTGACCACGCGTTGCCGCGTTCATTCTGCGCACGGGTGCGGGAATTAGCGGTTGCGTCCGGCGGTCTGCCTTTCTAACAATCGCCCCGCTGAATTCCGGGCGTTGCACGCCCTCACTGACGGGAGTCGAACATGGCCAAAGACATCAATGTCGTCGGCATCTGCGGCAGCCTCCGGGCCGGGTCGCTCAATCGCATGCTGATGAACAGCCTGCAGGACCTTGCGCCGGCGGGCATGACGATCACGGAAGCCCCGGGCATCGGCGACATCCCCCTGTTCAACGGCGACGTGCTGGCGGCCGACGGCGTTCCGGCTTCGGTCACGGCGCTGGCCGACGCGGTGGCGGCGGCCGATGGCGTCATGATCGTCACGCCCGAGTACAACTTCTCGGTCCCCGGCGGCCTGAAGAACGCCCTCGACTGGGTCTCGCGGCTGCCGGACCAGCCCTTCGCGGGCAAGCCGGTCGCGATCCAGACCGCGTCCCCCGGCCCATTGGGCGGTGCGCGGGTGCAGTATCACCTGCGCCAGGTCCTGGTGTTCCTCGACGCGATGGTCATGAGCAAGCCGGAGGTGTTTGTCGGCCTCGCCGGGCAGCGCATCGACGCGGACGGCGGCCGGCTGGCGGACGAGGATTCGCGCAAGTTCGTGGCCGCGCATCTGGAATCGTTCGCGGCCTATATCGGGCGCTACGGCGGCTAGCGCCGCCGATCGCCGCGCCTGGGAGTCAGTAGGTCGCCCGCCCGCCCGACAGATCGAACACGGCGCCCGTCGAGAACGAATTTTCCGGCGAGACAAGCCATGCCGTCATGGCCGCGATCTCCTCGACCGTGACGAAACGTCCACGCGGGATCTTCGACAGCATGTAGTTCACATGCTCCTCGGTCATCTGGTCGAACAGTGCCGTGCGCGCGGCGGCGGGCGTGATCGCGTTGACGGCGATGTCATGATCCGCCAGCTCCTTGCCGAGTGACTTGGTCAGGGCAATGACGCCGGCTTTCGCCGCGCTGTAGGCGGCGGCGTTGGGGTTGCCCTCCTTGCCCGCGACCGACGCGACATTGACGATCCGGCCCGACCCCGCGGCGATCATGTGCGGGACCACCGCGCGGCAGCAGTAGAAGGTGCCGCTCAGGTCGATGTCCACGACCCGGCGCCACTCCTCGACCGGGTATTCGTGGACCGGCGCGTTGGCCCCGGAGATGCCGGCATTGTTGACGAGAATGTCGATGGCGCCGTGCTTCGAGATGACGGCGTTCACCGCCGCCTCGACGGCATCCGGATCCGCCACATCGACGGCCTGCGCCGCGGCGTCCATCGCGCGGGCCGTGGCCCCGGCGGCCTCGAGGTCGATATCCCAGATCCAGACATCCGCGCCCGACGACGCGAGGCGTTCCGCGATGGCGCGGCCGATGCCCTGGGCGGCGCCCGTGACGATGGCGGTGCGGCCGGCGAGATCGATCTGGTTCATGACGCTCATTCCCTGGATGACGTGGGGGCCGGATGTATCGGGTCCGCGCGCCATTTGGCGAGCTGAATGTCCGCAAAGGTTCATATCATGAAATGACGGCTGGCTCACGACGCGGTGCGGCCGCGCCGCGCGAAAACACCAAAAACGGGTTTCATGATTCATTAAACAACCAAGGCAAGAATATTCCGGCACAATCAATGCGGGTGAAACGCAACCCTGTTCTTGTTCAGGATGATAACCAGTGGCTCAGGTACTGACATTCAAGGCGCCGGACATCGTGCGGTTCGATCACCGGTTCTTCACATCCTTCCCGGATGCGTGCTTCCGGTTCGACGAGGGTGAGGGCGTTCCGGTCTACGCCTTCTGGCTCGGCCAGCAGCAGGTTGCGCTGCCGTTCGCGGGCATCAAGCGCGAGTTCGGCATTCGCGAGTACGCCCATGACGCCATCATGCTCAACACCATCGCGCGCGGTCTCCGCTTCGTCAGCCTGCTGCAGACCGGCGATCCGATTCCGCCTGAATTGCTGACCGGCGACGCGTCCTGGGAGCCCACCGAACTGCACCGAATCCGTGCGCGCAACCGCATCGGCGCGCAGTTGGTCGGCTGGCATGGGCGGAATTCGGTACCGCTCTCGGACCCGGTCGGCCTGGAGAAGTTCATCGCCCATCACGTGAACGACGCGAGCGTGGCCGACGCGCTTGCGCGCATGGCAATCGAACTTGGCCAGGAGGGCGATCCCGACGGCATGATCGCGGACGTCATGGCCGGCGCTGTCGAGGAGCTCTCCGATATCGAAGCCTTGCGCGAACGCTATCTCGCGGTATGCCGGGTTTCCGACCAGCTACAGAAGCTGCGCCGGGAGTTTGCTCATCACGCGGGCGTCATGGACGATGCCGAGCCGGTGGCGCGGCTGATTTCGCTGCCGATCCGTGCCATGGGGCTGAGCCTGACGGAGATCGATGCCCGGCTGTCCAGCATCATGTCCCTGTTCTGCGACTTCGAGTTTCACCGCGGCGCGATCCGCGAGATTCGGGACGAACTCTTCAGCCGTCTGAACCCCTGGGACGCCATCGCGACCGACTGGTCGCGACTCTCCGGCAACATCTCGGATCCCTATGCCGTCGTGCCGCTGCTGCGCGACCTCTACCGGTTCCTGGCCCCGCGCTTCATGCCCGCGGACACCTGGGCACTGATGCTTACGAAGGACAGCAGCCTCGATCGGAACCGCCAGTACGGCCATACGGTCACCTGGTTTGAACGCGAGAGCGATGCCGCCTGAATCGGCTTGTTCGCCGCGGGGTGCCTGACTAACGTAACGCCGCGCAACGAGCGGAGGTACGTGTGCCAGGTGCCATAGAAAGCCGGCTGTCCGAACTCGAGATCGAGCTGCCGGTCCCGCAGGAAACGCGGGTTGCGAAGATTCTCCCCGCGATGATCGTCGACCGCCAGCTGCATGTCTCCGGCATGGTGCCGCAGTGGAACGGCGAGCTGCGTTTCGTCGGCAAGGTGGGCCGCGAGTTCACGCTCGAGGAGGGCCAGACCGCGGCGCGGCTCTCCACGCTCAACGTGCTGGCCCAGGCGCGCGCGGCGCTCGACGGCGATCTCGACCGTATCGCGCGGGTGATCAACCTCAAGGGCTATGTGAACGCGGTGCCCGATTTCACGGCGATCTCGGCCGTGGTGAACGGCGCGTCCGAACTGATGATCGACGTGTTCGGCGAGGCCGGTCAGCACACGCGGACCGCGCTGGGCGTCTCGGTGATGCCGTTCGATGTCGCGACCGAGGTCGAGGCGATCTTCGAGCTGCGGTAACACGTCTGCGCGAGGCCGCACCGGGGCGGGAAGTTAATCCGGGTCGCCGGTGTTGGTGGGGCGAAGGGAGCACGCCATGAAACATTCTGCACATGCTGCCATTCGATCACGACACTGGCGGGGCGCCGTGGTGCTGGTGCTTGGGTTTCTTGCGGCGGGCCTGCCCGCACAGGCCGAACCGATCAACCTCGTGGCGTCCGGGAAGGTCGATCTCGAAGCCGGTGTCGTCACATTGCCGTTGAAGCAGGGCCGCATGTCCGACGGCGCGGCCGCCTGGTACGTGCTGCTGGACGCGAGTGATCGTGCTGCGGCCGCGCGCCTCGGCATCAACTGGTCGGCGAAGCTCGCCAATGCCGCTGATGCCGCGCGCGATGCGTCCGTCGGGCCCGACGGCAGCTGGGTGTTCGCGGTCGGGACGGTCGATTTCGCACCGGAACGCCGCGTCGTTCCGGGCCCGACCGGGCAGGCGTTTCCGCCCGCCATCGCGCAGCCGGGGAGCGTCGCGGACGCGGACTATTCACCGCTCGTACGACCGGGCGACGCTGTCGTCTACAACGCGCCGGTCGTGGCTTCGGGCGTGCCCGCATCCGTTCTGGACCGGTTCTGCGACGGCGCACCGGATCACGGCGTCGTTCACGACAAGGTCACGCGGATTTGCCCGCGCGACGGCACCGTCACGCTCGCGCTGACGGCCGGCTTCGCACGCGGCAAGCGGATCGAGTATGTGTCCACGGAAGCGAGCGTGGCCCTCGTCGCCGCGCTCGAAGGAGCGACGTTCGCGCCGCGTCTGGCGGAATTACCTGCGGACCTGGACGATGCGCCCGACAGCGCGGTCGAGCCGATCTACGTGGTGATCAACGGCGAGACCGGGGATGCGAATCCCAGCCGCCAGGGCCTCGAGAGCGCGCTGGCCGACGGGCTGCAGCCCCTCAACGTCACGGGCGATATCCCGACCCTCGGGGACGGCTACAGCCCGCTCTGGGCCTCCCACCCCGTCAACTGGGCCGACACGTCCCTGGACCGGCGATGGCGCATCACCAGCGAAGCCGATGTGCGCGGGCTGGCCGGACTGCGTCTCGTTCACGGCCCCGGCGGCCGGGCGATCGGCGCGGACGGGATTCTGGTAAACTGCCCGGCGATCGCGCGCCGCGACTAGGCGCGGCAGGCAGGAGTGGCGGGTGAGCTGGACGGATACAACACTGACGACCTGGGGCCGTTCCCGCTACGCGCGCTCGGCGACCGTGGCGCCGTGCGACGAGGCAGGGTTGCGATCCGCGATCGGCGACACGCACGCGCGCGGCGTCATCACCTATGGCGGGGGGCGCTGCTACGGCGACGCGGCGCTCGACGACCGTGGCCAGACGATCCTGACAAACGCGCTCGACCGGATCGAGGTGTTCGACACCGGCACAGGCGAGATCGTCTGCGAGGCGGGCGTGACCTTCTCGAAGCTGCTCGACGCGGTGTTGCCCGCCGGCTTCTGCTTTCCGGTCTCCGCCGCGACCGCGAGCGTGACGGTCGGCGGCGCGTTCGCCAACGACATCCATTCCAAGAACCACCACCGGGTCGGCAGTTTCGGACATCATGTCGAGTGGATCGACATCATGCTTGCCAGCGGTGAGCTGGTGCGCGCGTCGCGCAGCGAGAACGCCGATATCTTTCGCGCGAGCCTCGGCGGCGCGGGACTCACGGGCACCGTGCTGCGGGTGTGTTTCCGCCTGATGCGGGTGTCCTCGCACGCGGCCGATGCCGAGTATCGACCGCTCGCGAATGCCGACGCGATGATCGACGCCATCGAGGCGTCACGGGAGTCGCACGCGTTCCTGTTCGGCTGGGTCGATGCGATGGCGACCGGCGCGAATTTGGGCCGCGGCATTCTGGAGCTGGGAAACCTTGCCGCCTCCAGCGAGGGGGTTGCGCCCGCGCCGCGCCCGAAGCGGATCCGGATCCAGCCGCCGTCTGCGCTGCTGCATCCGGTCCTCCTGCGGCGGTTCACCGATCGCCGGTACCGCAAGATGCCGGCGGAAGGGCGGCGCGCGCGATTGCACCTGCGCCCCTACCTGTTTCCCCTCGACCATATCGATGGTTTCAACCGCGTCTACGGGCGGCGCGGTTTCTACTCGGTGCATACGGGGTTTCCGAGCGAAACCCAGCGCGACGGCATCGTCGCGGTGATGGAAACAATTGCCGCTGCGGGTGCCGGGTCCTTCGCCGCCGTTATGAAACCCATGCGCGGACCCGGCGACGGGCTCCTGTCGTTCCCGGTGGAGGGCATGGCCTATGCGGTGGATTTGCCGCGCCGGACGGGCATCGAGGCGTTGCACCGGAAAATCGAGCAGATCACCCTCGACCACGGCGGCCGGCTTTACATCGCCAAGGACGCGCTGATGACCGCCGAGGGCTTTGCGGCCATGTTCCCGCGCCTCGAAGAGTTCCGGGAGATTCTCGCGAAAATCGACCCCGACGGGCGCTTCCAGTCGGACATGAGCCGGCGCCTGAACCTGCGTCCATAGCGGCACACGCCCGTCTGCGCGCGGGGATTTGCGAAGCGGCGGCGAGCGACTATGCTCGCGCCCATGAATGCGCAGACGCCCCCGGATTCCGCCAAAATGCCGGCACCGCTCGCCCTGCACCGCGAGACCGTGCAGCCCGAATGGATCGACTATAACGGGCACATGAACCTGGCCTACTACATGCTGGCGTTCGACCATGCGACCGATGCGTTTTTCGACTTCGTCGGGCTGGGCGAGGCCTATCTGAAGGCCAACAACGCCTCGACGTTCACGCTGGAGGGGCACATCACCTACGATCGCGAGCTCATGGCCGGCGCGCCCATGCGGTTCGAGACCCAGCTGCTCGCCCACGACGCGAAGCGGCTTCACTACATCCACTTCATGTATCACGCCGAGGAGGGGTATCTCGCCTCGACGAACGAACTGATCAGCCTGCATGTGGACATGACGGCGCGCCGCTCCGCCGCGATGCCCGGCGAGATTGTCGCCCGCCTCGACGCGGTCGCGGCGAGCCATGATAAGCTGCCGCGTCCGGAACAGGCCGGGAGGGTCATCTCCATTGCCCGCTAGTTCGTCTGCCAACGCATCCCTCGAGGCAAGCGTGAATGCGCGAATCAGGGGTCACCGCCACATCGGCACCGTTCGCGAGATCGCCGAGCGCTGGGGGCTCGCGGCGCGCCTCTCTCGCGCCGCCGACAAGGGGCCGGCGTTTCGCGAAATGCTCGACTGCGCCGTCATCGTCAGCCGCCGGGCGCGAACCCTGGCGGGCGCGGCCTATGCCGCCGAGCGGCGGATTGTCCTGAACGCCAGGTTGCTGGAAAGCGGGTGCGAGGAAGATCGCGACGCAACCTTTCTGCACGAGTGCGCGCATGTGCTCGCGGACCTGTTTCACGAACGGCCCTGCCGGCACGGCGCGCGCTGGCGCGAGATGATGCGGCTTCTCGGCGAGGTGCCGAACGTACGCCACCGCATCCCGTATCTGTCGCGCGAGGCCAATGCGAAAATCATCTGGCGCTGCACGAGCTGTGCACAGGCCTATCATTATGTGCGCCGGCCGCGCCGCAAGATCGGGGATTGCTACTGCGCCGATTGCGGGCCGGAGCGTGGGCGCCTGCGCGAGGAAACCCCGGAATGAATACCTCACGGCCTGATGGCGGCGGTACGGCGACCGAATTGCGGATTGTCGTCTGGCAGTTCGTTCGAATCATGGTGCAGCTTGAGACAGTGGCGCGCGCGCGCGGTCGGGCCAAGGCACCTTCCGTCTATGGCGACTGGCGGCCGGCCTGGACGGAAGTCGACCGGACGCTCACGCGACTTGGCGAGAGCGATTCAGAGGCCTTTTCGGACCTGATGATGAATCAGGAGGTGGTCCTGCGGACGCGCGACCGTTCGCAGATGAACGAGGTCACCCGCGCGATCGAGAATGTCATCAACCAGCTCGACCAGGAAATCCGCGCCGTGCGCGGCGAACCCGCTGCGGAGGAGGAGCTGAGGTTCGAGCGCCGCGAGCTGAATGCGCTGCTCAAGAAGCTGCGAAAGATGGGGCGCGGCGCCGGAGCGGCGCGTGGTGCGCGGTCCGGCGGCGGGCGCGGTCCGAAACCGTCTAGTCCGCCGCGTCGCGGCCGCGGTCGGAAAGGCTAGCCGCGAAGGCCTCGACCGCTTCCTCGAGAGTCCGAGAGCGATCCGCGGTCTCGCGGGTCTCGGACGCAAGAGAAGACTGCGCCAGCAGGTTGAAGATATCGGCCGCGCCCTCATGGATGCGCGGTGTCAGGCCCACATCCGCGAATGTGCGTGCGATCTCCAGCATCTCGCCGGCCCAGCGGTCCGCGTCGGCCGCTAGCCACGGCACGCGGCCCTCGATCCGCGCCAGCATCTGCGGCTGGGCTTCGGTGAGTTCCCGATGCAGCTCGCCGGACAGGCCGAGCTGCGCCGCCCCGATCATCACGAGAGCCTCCAGCGTCATGCCGCCCTTGTTGAGGGCCGCGTAGCACATCTTGATCGCAGAGGCCCGGCCGACGCCGCCGTCGAGCGTGCGGACAATCAGGTCCGGGCGTTCGAGGATCTGCAGGCGTTCCGGACGTTCTCCGCTGACGTAAAGCCGCGGCGGGTTCTTGCGGCCCGGCGGCATCCCCATGATGCCGCCATCGAGATAGTCGCCGCCAACGCCCCCGATGATGTTCGCGATTTCCCGGCTCGTTGCCGGGGCAATCGCGTTGCAGTCCGCGAACAGCGGTTTGGCGCCGGTAGATGTCATCAAGGCGGCCACGTCCGTCGCGAATCCGGCGGCCGCGGCGGGTGGCATGACCGACATCACGAGATCGGATGCCGTGACGAGAGACGCCAGGCCGCCGATATCCTCGATGCCTCCCTTGGCCGCCAGTGTTCGGGATCGTTCGCTGCGCCCCTCGAGCGCCGTGACGACCCGGAATCCGCCTTCGCGCAGGGTCCGGCCGACGGCGTGTCCCATGTCGCCCGTGCTCACGATACCGATTGTGCCGATCGCCATAGGCAATGCCCCCGGAAGTTGCCACCACGATTGATTTTCGCCGCATGGCACGCTTACATCGCCGCCATCCTATCATCGCGGTATCGGAACGGGGGAAGAGGTGGCATCGGACAGGTTGGTGGAGCCCGCGTGGCTCGAGGAACATCTCGAAGACCCGAACGTCGTGGTCCTCGAGTTTGACTGGACAGGAACGGACTCCTACGACGCCTGGCACATCCCGGGCGCACACGGTTTCTTCTGGAAGGATTTCCTGTGGGACGACTCGATCCGCGATTTCCCGTCGCCGGAACTGTTCGCCGAGCGCTGCGGGGCGCTGGGGGTTTCCAACGATACCACCGTCGTCTGCTATGGCGACCCGGTGCAATTCGGCACCTACGGCTGGTGGGTGTTCACCTATCTCGGTCATCCCGATGTGCGCCTGCTGAACGGTGGGCGCGTACTGTGGGAGAAGGAGGGGCGCCCGACCACGACCGACGTGCCGACACCGACACCCGCGATGTACACGCCGGGGACGGGACGGAACGATCATATGCGCGCGCGCTTCACGGATATCCTCGATCGGCTCGACGATGTGAAGGCCGGCGGCGGGACGGCGCTCATCGATCACCGATCGCCCGAAGAGTACAACGGTGAGCGGGTCAACATGGTCGGTGCGCCGGATGTCGGCGCGGAGCGCGCGGGACGCATCCCCGGCGCGAAGCATCTGTTCTTCGACGAACTGCTCAATGACGATATGACCTTCAAGGACGAGGCCGCGCTGCGTGGCCTGCTGGAAGGGGTCGGGGCGGCGCCCGACAAGGAGGTGATCTCCTACTGCCGCCTGAGCCATCGCGCGACGCTGGCCTATTTCACCATGACCCAGCTGCTCGGCTATGAGAATGTGCGCAGCTATGACGGGTCGTGGACCGAGTGGGGTAGTCTCGTCGGCGTGCCGATCGAGAAGTAGCGCGCGGAAACGCATGTCGGGTCGCAATGACCCGGTAAACCTGTGAAACGGAGTGTGACGAGATGAGTTTGAGCGGACCGGGTGTCGAGAAGTACCCGCATATCTTCGAAGCCGGCGAAATCAGGGGTGTCAAACTGGCAAACCGCTGCATCGTCTCCCCAATGACGCGCACCAGCGCGACGGAGGACGGGATCGTCACCGACCAGATGGCCGAGTATTACGCCCGTTTCGCGCGTGGCGGCTGGGGCATGGTCATGACAGAAGGCGTCTATATCGATCTCAAATACAGTCAGGGTTACACATTCCAGCCCGGGATCGCGACGGACGAACAGGCGGAGAGCTGGCGCAAGGTCGTGGATGCCGTTCATGCCGAGGGCGTTCCGATCTTCATGCAGATCTTCCATTGCGGCGCCATCAACCAGGGCAACAACTGGGTCGAGGGTTCGATTTCGGCCTCGGCAGTGACGCCGGTCGGCGAGCAGATTCCGCGCTATCGCGGTGCCGGTACCGGTTTCCAGACACCGCGCGAGATCACGCGTGACGAGATGGCCGAAGTCGTCGAGAGCTATGGCGTGGCTGCCCGGCGCGCTGTGGAGATCGGTTTCGACGGCATCGAGGTGCATGGCGCCAATGGCTATCTACCCGATCAGTTCCTGACCGTGCACACAAACCTGCGCGAAGACGAGTATGGCGGCCCGATCGAGAACCGTGTGCGCTATCACTGCGAGGTGATGCAGTCGGTCCGCGACGCGGCGCCCGACGTTCCCGTCGGCGTGCGCATCTCCCAGACGAAGGTCAACGATCTCACCTATGTCTGGCCGGGCGGCGACGAAGACGCAAAGGTGGTGTTTCCCGCGATCGCAGCGATCGGTATCGACTTCTTCGATTGCAGCGCCCATCTGGGACTCGACCATGTCTTCGGGACGGACCATTCCCTGTCGGGGCTCGCGCGGCGTTACTCGGGCCTGCCGACCTTCGCGAACGGAAAGCTGCATGATCCGTCGGCGGCCGACCGCGCGATTGTCGAGGAGGAGGGCGATTTCGTCGCCATCGCCAAGGGCGCGCTGGCCGACCCCGAATGGCCGCAGAAGATCGCGGCGGGCGAGGAACCGGTGCCCTTCAGCCCGGGGATGGTCATGCCCTTCGCGACCATCGACTGCTACGAGGATTACTGGCAGGCTAACCCGACAGGAGTTCCGGCCGAGGCTATCGCCGCCCGGGATGGCGTCGAGAGCTGATCATCGGACGAATGTCACGGAATGGAAAGGGCGCCCATGGGCGCCCTTTTTCATGAACAGGCCCGCAGGCGGGTCTATTCCGCCGCGTCGCGCCCGTCCTCGACGCCCGCCTCGAAGCTGACGCCGATGCCGCGCAGCTTCTCCAGCGTCTCGTCGCCGAACTTCTCGGCGAGCCGGTCGGCCTCGATCCGCGGGTGGTCGATGTCGTTGAAGGCTTCCTCGGAATCGCCGTTGATCCAGACCAGAAGGCGGGCCGTCTCGTCGCTGACATTCTCGAACCGACGCACCACGCCCGGCGGTACCGCGATCATGTCGAGAGGATCGAGGAAAAGCTCGTTCTCGCCCTCGTCGCCCCACTGGATCTTGAAGCGCCCGTTGAGGCAGAAGAAGGTCTCCCGGGTGAACTGGTGCGCGTGGAGGAGAGGGCCGTCGCCGGGCGGGCACTCGGCGATGATGACGCTCATCTTGTCCTCGGTCGTCACGGCCGGGTGCTGGGCCATCGGGCCGCCCTGGTTCTCCGGCGACATCAGCAGGTAAAGCGTCCGCGCGGTCATCATCTCGTAGACTTCCTGCGGGATGCCCACTTCCGCGTCGTAGCTGCTGCTCTGCGGCTTCAGCGTCTTGAAGCGTGCGACGCGCGCCTCCATTTCCTCGGGCGTGAAGTTCTTGGTTTTCATCGATGTCCCCCTCGTTTTTTGGATGGGCGTTCGCCGCATCGTCGTTCGGTTGGACGAAATCCTAATGCAAAGCTCGCAATACCGGGAGTCGCGTTCCGGGGAAGGCTATTCAAAGCGTGTCTTTGCGCCGGGCCGAAAATTCTGCCAGGCAAACCAGTAGGCGATGTGGCCGGGCAGGCGTGGCAGTGTCTCGCCGTTCGCCGCGACGAGGGCCGCCTCGGTGATCCGCCAGTTGCCGCCGGTCGAAACGAGGCTCTCCGGTTCGCTGGAATGCGCGCCGAACGTGCGGCCACCGGACTCGTATGCGCGGACCGTGCGAGAGGTGGGATCGCCCACGAGGACAATCGTGCGCCCGTCGATCGTGTCGTTCAGGACCGGCTTGTCCGTGAACAGGTCGAGGGCCCAGGCTTTCTCAGCCTCCCCGAGGCGCAACGCGAAGACATAGTCCTTCGCGGAGAGGCGCTCGTCGTGAACCCGCGCGGGGAACATCAGGTCGGGGCTTTCGAAGTAGGGGCCGTAGGGTCGGCCCGGCGTGTAGTCGCGGTCGAAGCCGGTGTCGATGGACAGGACGGTCGTGTCGGGGTGACGCGCCAGCCATTTCGCCCAGCTCGTGATGGCGACGGGGCGGACCTTGAGCGTTATGCCGGACCCGACGAGCGGGCCCGCGACGGGCTTGCCGGTAAACTGATTCCACAGTGTGTCGGTTTCCCGGTCGAACATCAGCTTGTTGGAGCGATACAGGAAGCCGGACGAGCCGAACTCGAGGGGCTTGTCGCGGCCCGCGACGGCCGTCTCGAAGAGGATGCCGGAACCGCACAAGGTGCAGTATGCGAGCGCGACCGGCACGCCGCCGATCACGTCGTTGAACATCTCGTGCCAATCCATCATCCGAAGCGGATAGGCACGGGCGTCGCCGTTGATCTCCACCCCGAAGACGAGTTCGTCCGGTGTGATGTAGTCGGCTTCATCGGGCGCGACGAGGGTCGGATTGACCAGTGCCGGGATGCCGTCCTTGACGACGCCGCCCCACACGACTTCCTCGAGGCGGATCGTGTGGGGGATGCCCGCGTAGAAGAACGCGCCGAGGTTCGGGTCGATATGGGAGTACACCCACGCCTTGTAGGCGTCGAAACCCTCGAACGGAACAATGTCCGGCCGTCCCTCCTGCCAGAGCATCCAGCTGTGCCAGCGGGTCCCGTGGTCCTCGCCAGTGAGGGACTGGAGCGCGTTGACGATCGTCCATGGATCCTGCCCGAGGAACCGGAGCGACTGGATCAGCGCGGGCACCACGTCCGTGTCGCCGCGATCCACGAGGTGCGCCATCAGGCCGTTGCGCTGCAGCGTGCCCACCTGGAGGATCTGCCGGGCGATATTCTGTACCTCGGCATTGCTGAGCTCAGCACCTTGCGCGGGTGAGGTTTGCGCACGCGTGGAGATTGGCGCGAACGCGAGAAACACGGTCGCGCAGATGGCGCCGACCCGGAGCAGGCTCGT
>Ga0181568_10003719_pt1 | contig 13694 bp, 16 predicted proteins | sample 101ome_20_FD_133758 | JGI IMG/M metagenome (GOLD analysis project Ga0181568, IMG submission 133758) | Coastal salt marsh microbial communities from the Groves Creek Marsh, Skidaway Island, Georgia - 101404AT metaG (megahit assembly) | ecosystem: Environmental > Aquatic > Marine > Intertidal... | reverse complement strand
ATTACACATGACGGTTTGCTAAAATTTATTACGCATGACAATGCCGCGTCGCCATCTACAATATTATTGTAAGATAGTTCTTTTCCTTGATGCTGTTTCGAATTAATTATGCTGATCACACTTTTTCGTTTTCTATCTTGATATATAGATGCTTTTTGATGTGGATTTTCTCCATATCTAAGATCGCTAATTTTTTTAAGCGAATAAAACTTTTCAAACTCTTCTCCTTTTATTTTTTTAGCAAGATAATTAGCTATACATATATCGTAGTGTGCTACATGTTCAAACGCTATTAATGCCATTCTTTTGTTAAATTCTTCATTATTTTTCAAATCAGGGTCAAACTTTTCTATAAATTCATTATAAGATTCTACTTTTGTTAATACACTACAACTTTCAAAGTTTTTTGCTGCTGCTCTTACCATCGCTGGCCCGCCGATATCAATATTTTCTATTACCTCTTCAAATTTAACATTAATATTGCTTGTTACTTTTTCAAATGGATAAAAATTAACAATAAGTACACTTATTCTATTTATATTTAATTCGTCTAAAATTGCGTCATCTGATTTTCTTGCTAATAAACCTGCATGAATATTAGGATGTAAAGTTTTAACTCTCCCATTCATAATTTCTGGAAAATTTGTAATTTCAGATATAGAAATCACATCTATACCTAAATCTTTTAACTTTTTGTATGTGCCACCTGTAGAAATAATACTAAAATGATTTTTTATCAAGAAATGTGCTACGGTTTCAATATTAGTTTTATCAGAAACACTTATTAATACAAATTTTTTATTTTTACTCAAAATAAAATCCTTATTTATTTTATAAAATATTATATTGTTTCATTTTTTTTCTTAATGTGCCTCTACTTAATCCTAATAATTGAGATGCTTTTGTTTGGTTTCCTTTACAATATTTTATTGTTTCCTCTATTAGAGGTTTTTCAACCTCACCAATAACTAAATTGTAAACATTATCTATTGGATATCCATCAATTTTATTAAAATATTCTACCATTGCATTTCTTACAAATTCTTTAAATAAAATTGATGTCTTATTATTATCCATTTTCTTCTTTAAACTTATTTTCTAGGTAATTTATACTAAATCCTCCTTTTTGAAATGTAGAATCTAGAATTAATTTTTTTTGAAGTTCTATATTTGTTTCAATGCCATCTATAACAATTTCATTTAATGCATTGCTCATTCTTCTTATTGCAGCATCTCTGTTATTTCCATAAGATATTAGCTTACCTATCATAGAATCATAATTTGGCGGTACTTTATAACCATTATAAATATGTGTATCCATTCTTACTCCTGGTCCACCAGGAGCATGGAATTGATCAATAGTTCCTGGACAAGGTATAAAAGTCTCAGAATTTTCTGCGTTTATCCTACATTCTATTGCATGCCCTCTAATCTCTACCTGATCTTGCTTATACCCAACTTTTTCTCCAGAAGCTATCAAAAGTTGTTGTCTAACTATATCTATTCCAGTAATCATCTCTGTAACTGGATGCTCAACCTGAATTCTTGTATTCATTTCTATAAAATAGAATTCTCCATCCTCATATAAAAACTCGAAAGTTCCAGCGCCTATATAATTTATTTTTTTACATGCATCAGTTACTAATTTAGTCATTTTCTGTCTTACTTGAGGGGTAATATCTGGAGCAGGTGCTTCTTCAATAACTTTTTGATGTTTTCTTTGCATTGAGCAATCTCTCTCACCCAAACAAATAGCATTACCAAAATTGTCACATAGCACTTGAAACTCAATATGCCTAGGATTTTGTAAAAATTTTTCTATAAAAACAGTATCGTTCCCAAAAGCGAGTTTTGCTTCGTTTTTAGTTAATTTAATTGCTTCTTCTAATTCACTTTCATTATCAACCGTTCTCATACCTCTGCCACCGCCTCCATGGGCAGCTTTTACCAAAACAGGATATCCGATTTCTTTTGCTATTTTTTTATTCTCTGAAATATTTTTTGAAACTTCTCCTTTTGAACCAGGTATGCCTGTAATTCCGACCTCGTTCATTGCTCTTTTAGCTAAGATTTTATCGCCCATTAATTTAATTGTTTCGGAATTAGGACCAACAAAAATAAAATCTGATTGTGTAACTTGCTCTGCAAAATCTGCGTTTTCTGATAAGAAACCAAATCCAGGATGAATTGCGTCAGCATTCGTAATTTCTGCGGCACTAATAATTGAAGAAGGTAATAAATAACTTTCTCTAGAATCCGCTGGTCCAATGCAAACTGACTCATCTGCGAGCCTAACGTGCATTAGATCTCTATCTACAACTGAATGAACTGCGACTGTTTTTATACCTAAATCCTTACATGCTCTAAGTATGCGTAATGCAATTTCACCTCTATTTGCTATCAGTAACTTTTTAATCATTATCTACTACTCTATTACGAATATGACTTGATTAAATTCTACAGGTTGCGCATTTTCAACAAGGATAGCTTTTATAACACCTGATTTGTCTGATTCAATTTGATTGAGCATTTTCATTGCCTCAATAATGCACAAAGTATCTCCAGCTTTTACAGAATCACCGACATTTACAAATGGTTTAGATCCAGGCGAAGGCGCTTCATAAAAAGTTCCAACCATTGGAGATTTTATTTCATGCCCAGATATGTTCTCAATTTCACTACTACTTTGTGTTGCCGAGCTTTCTACTTTAGTTTCTTGATAATTACTAAAATTGTTTGGACTCTGATTAATCACATTTTGAGGTATTTGATTTGAAGCATTAAAATTCTCAACATTAGATGACTTGCTTAGCCTTATAGATTCTTCTCCCTCAATAATCTCCATTTCGGCTAATGATGAATCCTCGAGCATTTCCATCAATTTTTTTACTTTTCTTATGTCCATGTTTTTTACCTTGTTTTTAATATATTATGTGCTGACATTAAAGCCAGTTCGTAACCGAATATCCCATGCCCAGAAATAACTCCGACCGCAATATCTGATAAATATGATTTTTTTCTAAAATCTTCACGAGCGAAAACATTAGATATATGAATTTCTATAAAAGGAATTGAAACTCCTAAAAGAGCATCTCTCAAAGCTATGCTCGTATGTGTAAATGCGCCTGGATTAAAAATTATGAAGTCAATTTCAGACTTCTTTGCTGCGTGTATCTCATCAATTAACTCTGCTTCTGAATTAAATTGGTGATGGCTAAGATTAACTTTAATCTCTTTTGCTATCTCATCTAGACTAGCTGATATATCTTCTAAAGATTCATACCCATAAATCTCAGGCTCTCTCTCACCCAAAAGATTAAGATTTGGTCCATTTAATACAAGGATTCTACACATAATTTCGCTTAAATTCTTTAAATTTCTTCTATTTTCATCAAATTACCACGAAAATAAAAATTTATCAATATATATCTAGCTCTTCTAAATGCTTATGAAATTCTTCAGGCCCCATATATCCTTGTATTCTATATCCTTTAATCTCATTTCCTTCACCATCAAAGAATATATATGCTGGTGGACCCATAACGTTTAGATATTTTAGCAAGCCTATATCTTTTTTATTATTTTTTGTGACGTCAATTTTTATTAACCTCAAGTTTTTTAGTATCACCTCTACTTTGCTATCTTGAAATGTTTTCTGCTCCATGAGTTTACACTCAACACACCAATCTGCATAAACGTCGACGAGAGCTATCTTACCACTTTTATTAATTAAAAGTCTCTTAAGTTCACTTACATTTTCAACTTTTTTAAAAGTTAAATTTGATTCTTGATAATTCAAGTTAAAAATTGGAGTTATCCTATCAATAAAAGTTAAAGCTACAAAAAGTAAAAGTATTCCAATAAAATAATTAATGTACTTCATCCATTTACCTGTTTTCGGTACAAATTTTCCAATAAATGTGCCGTATGCTAAAAGAGGTATACTCATTCCTATAGAAAGAGATAAAAATAAAAGTCCCGTAATTATAAAACCAGGATTTTCTGCGGTAATATATATAAATATTCCAGCTAGTGGTGGCGCAACACATGGACCAACAATTAAAGCAGATATCAATCCCATTACAAATGATCCACTGTAGCCACTAATATTTAAATTGCTACTATATCTACTGATCAAATTTTGCAAAATATTGAAAATCTTAATTTCGTAAAAGCCAAACATCGATAATGCTAATACAACAAGAAGAATTGAAAAAATTATTAAATAAACTGGGTCCTGAAATGCGCTCTGGATATTATATACATTTGCTGAATACCCAATAAATAACCCAACAAATAAATATACAATACATAAGCCTGAGACATAGCTAAGCGATAATAAAAAAGGTTTATTATTTTTTTCTTTGTTAACCTTTAATATTAATCCAGATAATATAGGAACCATCGGAAGAACGCATGGAGTGAATGAAAGCAGTAAACCAAACCCAATAAACAATAGTAAATTTATAAAAATATTATTTGAAAGAAGTTTTCCATATATTTTTTCTGATTTAGATTCTTTTAATTCAATATCTTGGTTTAGAAAATTATTTCTAATGTTAAATACATTTATTTTAGTCGGTGGATAACATAATCCCCTTTCAGCACAACCTTGAAATTCAACATCTATTTTTTCAACATTTAATTTATTATGAAAAACTTCTATTGAAAAATTTTTATCATATATATCACTAACTCCAAAAAACTCGTCATCTTTTATTTTAGATTCAGGAAACTTAACCTTGCTTGCATCTTTGTTGTTAATAAATATTTTTATTTTTTTTTTGTATAAATAATAATCTTCTGCAACTTCAAAATTTAAAAAAAAAGATTTTTTACTTATATTCTTAACATTTACTTTAAATGCCTCGTTTACTTTTAAAAAAGATTCATTATTTTTTGATGAAAATAAACCATCTGCAAAACTATTATTAAATATAATAAAAGATATGAAAATTGTTTTGAAAAATTGATTAAAATACATATTTAAGCTTAATATACTAATTTGACAATACTTCCCTCTTCTGGTTCGCCAGATGGAAACATGTTATTAATTACTCTCAATCTATTTTCTGCGTGTGTACTAAAAGCCGTTTTTTTAGAAAGAGATTTAAAATTCTCACCCTTCTTTACTTTATGCAAAACTATTCTTTTTGGCTGAGCTAATTCCCTCTCTGTTGGTTTTAATTTTCTTAGACTACTTATTGATTTATCAAAGATTGGTACATTTTTTTCAAAATCTTTTTCATCTTTTGTCGTTGCTAAAAATTGAAAAGCTTCTTTCTTATTTTTATATAAAATTGCCACCCTGCATTTATGTGCATTACCAAAACTTGTGTCAAGTTCAACAGTTGCTGCATACCCTTTATAATCAGAAAAATTTATTTCTTTTCCGTTTTTATAATTATCACCATATAACCTAGAAATTAATTCTTTTGCTGTTATTTTTCTATTCAAATCTCTCATAGTTAATTCAAGTAATACCTCTCTGTCACTTGATGTACCTAATACAGATGTAGGTAAGTTCTCTATTTTCCAACCTTCTGGATATTTTAATTTAAAATCTAACTCCGCATGATAAAAATTTGAGCCCCTTGAGGAACCTTGTCCTTCACCTGGGCCAAAAGGTATTCCTTCAATTAACTCTAAATATCTTTTCTTATTATCATCAAGCTTTATTTTGCTGGTAATTTTTTTCGCCGCTTCTATAACTTCTTGAAGTCTTTTATCGTTATCAGGATGAGTTGCAAAAACACCATGGTAAGCATATGGCTCTCTATTCTCTTCTTCAGCTAAAACTTTATCAAATTCTTCTTGGTTTTTTAATACACCAATAACAGTTTGTAATGCGTCAGGATCATACCCAACTTTTGCTATGTATTCAGCTCCTACTCTATCTGCTTCTAATTCTGCTTCTCTTCCAAAGCCTCTTAAAATTGCAGCATTAGCTATTTGGCTTAAATTTGCCAAACTTCTATTACCAACTAAAACAGCAAATACTGTAGAAAATATACTACTTACTTGGCTCTTTGAATACTGTTTTACCCCATGCCTTGCAGTAATATGTCCTAGCTCATGACCTAATACCCCAGCAAGTTCTGCCTCACTTCCGAGATAGGCCAACATTCCTCTAGTGATATAAATGTAACCGCCAGGAATTGCGAAAGCATTAACTTGAGGACTATCTAAGATAGTAAAATGATATATCAATTCATTTCTATGACTTATTGCTGCAAGCTTTTCACCTAATTCTGTTACGTATCTTAACAATTCTTCATTCATATATGGGGTGTAAGATTTCATCACTTGTTTGTGAGAATTCCTTCCTAATTCTGTCTCTTCATCTTCTGATAACAATATTAAATCTTTTTCGCCAGTAACCGGATTAGTTGCACAAGATGAAAGAGCTCCTGTAATTGAAAACAGTGCTGAAGCTTTTAAAAATGATCTCCTATCCATATGATAATATTGCCCAAAAAAACAGAAGATTTAAAGAGGAATAAATAAATTTTATGTTTTACTATATCTTTTCTTAAATTTGTCAACTTGACCAGCAGTATCTAAGATTTTTTGCTTTCCAGTATAAAATGGATGACATAACGAACATACATCGACTGTCATTACAGAGTCTTTATAGGTAGATTTTGTCGTAAATTTGTTTCCACAACTACATACAACCTGCACTTCGCTATATTTTGGGTGAATATCTTTTTGCATAATCAAAAATCGTAAATTTAAGAGAATGAATGATACCTAAAGAAACATTCTCCTACAAGTAGTATTATAAATAATAAGTAATTATTAATTAAAATCACGATATATACTAAATAAATCGATGATATTTAGACATATATTTTCCAATAAATTTTAATATATCTGCATAAATTACTGTTTTGTAGAGATATTTTTTATATCCACAAAAATTGTGGATAAGTCTGTGTAAAAAACATATTTTTTTTAATAATCTTCAAACATTCTTTAGAAGCTATTAAATTGATCATTTTTTGAACAATATAAGTGTTTGATTTATAATGATAAAAGATAGAAAAAATTATATATTATTTTTTTTTATAAATATGCAAAAAAAGTTGACAAAATTATTATCTGTGAATAAAAGCCCTTAAAATTGACTCTTTTTTTTCAAAAAATTCAAAAAATCAAGTTAATTTTTAGATTTTTTATCAAAAAAATTCTATTTTCTATTTTTTTTATAAAATTTATGAAAAATCATCTTTAAAAAGTTTTAAAGCTTTTCCTCGATGACTTATACTATTTTTTTCTGCTTCTGAAAGCTCTGCTGACGTGCATTTTAGCTCAGGTAAATAGAATAATGGATCATAACCAAACCCATTTTTTCCTTCCTCTTTTAAGCCTATAAGACCCTCCCAAGAGGAATTGTATATCCTTGGAACTGGATGATCATAATTTTGCAAATATACTATAGTGCAGTGATATCTTGCCGTTCTTTGTTCTAGTGGAATACCACTTAACTCTTCAAGCAATAATTGATTATTTTTTTGATCATCACAATTAGTCCCAGCATATCGGGCTGAATAAATACCTGGCCGCCCTGATAACGCATCAACTTCTATCCCAGAATCATCTGCAATTGCAGGTAATTTAGACAAATATGAGGCATTTCGTGCCTTAATTAATGCATTTTCAACAAATGTTAGCCCTGTTTCCTCAGCTTCAGGAATATTTAATGTAGATTGAGAAATCAATTCAATATCCTTGCTGTTTAATATTTCTTGAAATTCTTTTATCTTATTATGATTATTTGATGCTAAAACTATTTTTTTACTCATAGGCGTTTAAAGTATTTTTTTGAATTTCAATAATAGATCTAATACCTTCTTCAGCCAAAATTATCATTTCATCTAACTCAGCTTTTGAAAAGTGGCCCTCCTCAGCTGTGCCTTGAATTTCAATAAAATTTCCTTCCTCATTCATTATAAAATTCATATCTGTTTCTGCATTTGAATCCTCTTCATAATCAAGATCCAAAACAATCTCTCCATTTATTTTTCCTACAGAAACTGATCCTGTGTATGATTTGATTACATCAAGAGAGTTAAAATCATCACAATCTTGCGCCCTTAATGCTAAGCATAAGGCTACAAATCCACCAGTTATTGAAGCAGTTCTTGTTCCGCCATCTGCTTGAATTACGTCACAATCTATAGTAACTGATCTTTCTCCAAGTTGTTCAAGGTTTACAGCAGATCTTAAAGACCTTCCAATTAATCTTTGAATTTCCATAGTTCTTCCACTCTGTCTATTTTTTGCCTCTCTCCTCATTCTTTCATTTGTAGATCTTGGAAGCATTCCATACTCTGCAGTGATCCAGCCCATATTTTGGCCTTTTAAAAATCTAGGAACATTATTTTCTACAGTTGCGTTACATATTACTTTAGTATTTCCAAATTCTACTAAGACTGATCCTTCGGGATGCGAAACATAATCTTTTGTTATCTTAATATCCCTTAATTCATTTGGTTTTCTTCCATTCTTTCTCATATTAATTTTCTCAAAATATTGGTAAATAAAAAAATTTGCTTATTTCTTGTTTTTGTGAAGAATTACACATTCAAGATAATAACATAGTATTATTTGTATTGGAGAAATAGTAAATATGACAATAGCAATCTTAACTACAGGTGGAACTTTTGATAAAGTGTACTTTGACGCTAATAGTGAATACAGTATTGGAGAGCCATGTATTCCATCTATTTTAGACGAAGGAAATGTTACATCTAATTATAGGGTGCAATCTATCCTCAAAAAAGATAGTTTAGATATTACTCAAAATGAAAGAGAATTAATAAAAAAATCAGTTTTAGAGTGCGATGAAGAAAGAATAATAATAACTCATGGAACTGATACCATGATTGATACTGCAAAGTTTTTAGAAAGTATAAAAGAAAAAACAATTATTCTTACAGGTGCAATGCAACCAGCACGATTTAAAAAAACTGATGCGGTATTTAACTCTGGCTTCGCATATGCAGCAGCGTTAAGCTTAGACCATGGAATTTATATTGCAATGAGTGGTCAAATTTTTAGTTCAAATAATGTGAAAAAAAATTTAGACTTAGGAAGATTTGAAATAAAAGAGCAATAAATTTATGAAAATACAAATAAAAACATTTCTGACTTCATTTATCCTTGTAATATTTTCATCAATTTCTTTTGCTGCAAAATCAAATCTATTTAGTGCCGGAGTACCATCACTGGCACCAATGTTAGAGAATGTCACGCCAGCAGTAGTCAATATTTACACAATTAGTGAAACAGAAGATAGAAGCTATCAAATAAATGATCCTTTTTTAAGAAAATTTTTTAACATTCCAGGTCAACAAAAATCACAGAAAAGAAATAGGTCGGGTCTTGGCTCTGGTGTAATTATTGATAAGAAAAAAGGATTTGTTATTACAAACAATCATGTAATTGCAAAAGCCAAAGACATTAAGGTAAAACTCAGTGATGGTAGAGAATTTAAGGCAACTTTAGTTGGAGCAGACCCTGCATCAGATATAGCTGTAATAAAAATTAACGCAAAAAATTTAAACTCATTAAATTTTGCAGACTCAAATAAATTGAGAGTTGGTGATTTCGTTGTTGCAATTGGAAATCCATTTGGGATTGGGCAAACAGTAACATCCGGAATTATAAGTGCATTGGGAAGATCAGGTTTAGGAATTGAAGCATATGAGAATTTTATACAAACTGACGCATCAATAAATCCAGGAAATTCTGGTGGTGCTTTAGTAAATTTAAAAGGTGAACTTGTGGGTATAAATACTGCCATTATAGGCTCAAAAGGAAATGCAGGAAGTGTCGGAATTGGTCTTGCTATACCAGTAAATATGGCATTAGACATTACTGATCAATTAATTAAGTATGGAAAAGTTAAAAGGGGTTATCTCGGGGTCTCAGCACAAGATTTAACTCCAGATTTGTCCAAAGCATTTGGTATAAATACAAATAAAGGGGCAATAATTACACAAGTAGAAAAAGGTTCTCCTGCAGACAAAGCCGGTATAAAAATTGGCGATGTAGTTACTAGAATAAATAATCAAAATGTTGAAAATGCATCAGCTATGAGAAATAAAATTGGCCTTCTTAAAGTCAATACCACAATTTCAATACAGTTAAACAGAAAAGGAGAAATTATATCAACTAAGGTAAAAATTGTAGAACCTAAAATTTCAAAAAAAAGCGGCATCAAAATCAATCCTAGATTGCAGGGTATAGTTTTTGCGGAAATAACAAAAAATATGCCTGAGTATGGAAAAGTTACTGGAATAAAAGTAATAAAAATTAATAAAAAAAGTAAAGCTTATTATGTTGGTATAAGACCAAACGATATAATTTTATCTGTAAATAATATTCCTGTTCAAAAAATAAAAGATTTAGAAATTGTTGCTGGACAAAATGATTCTGAACTTATAGTTCATGTTCAAAGAGGAAATAGGACAGCATTTTTATTACTTAAATAAATTTTATCCACCTGTTATAGTTGGGAAAAATGCTATCTCATCATTGTCCTCAAGTTTCATTTCAAAATTAGCATGCTCCAAGTTTTTTGCCGTATAAATCTTATAAGGAATCTTATCTAAATCTAATCTTAAAAACAGATGTTTAATAGTAGGATTTGGATCTAAAATCTCTACATATTCTTCTTTTTTACCAATATCTTCCGACAATCTTGCCAAGTAAATTACTTTTATTTTCATATTTTGCTACACTATAAAAAAACAGATTTAAATCTAATGAAAAAAAATTTAACACATTTTACAAAATCAGGTAATGCACATATGGTGGATATCAAAAATAAGGATACCACACATAGAATAGCTATAGCTAGCGGCAAGATAAACATGTCTTCATTAACAATTAAAAAAATTAAAGAAGGAAGTCATAAAAAAGGTGATGTACTGGGCATATCGAGAATTGCAGCTATAACAGCTTCAAAAAAAACTTCTGATTTGATACCGCTTTGCCACAACATAAATTTATCTTCTGTAAATGTAGATTTCAAAGTAAATGTATCTAAAAAAACTGTTACTTGCCATGCTAAAGTAGAAACTACTAGTCAAACTGGGGTTGAAATAGAGGCTATTACTGCAGTTCAAATTGGACTATTAACAATATATGATATGTGTAAATCTATTGATAGAGGTATGATCATCTCAGATATTCAACTGGAATCAAAAAGCGGTGGTGCTTCAGGTGAATGGAAAAGAGGAAATTAAAAATAAAAAATTTTCATTTTCAAAAAATATAATACTTTGGCATAAAAAAAATGGCAGGCATGATCTTCCATGGCAAATAAATAAAACTCCATATAGTGTTTGGATTTCTGAAATCATGCTTCAACAAACCCAAGTTAAAACTGTATTACCGTATTATAAAAATTTTTTAAACACATATCCCTCAATTAAAAAATTAGCAGATTCAAATCTCGATGATATTTTAAAGTTATGGACTGGTCTTGGGTATTATAGAAGGGCAGAAAATATTTATAAGACTTCACAAATATTAAAAAATAAATATAAGTACACATTTCCAAAAATTTATGAAGAAATAATAGAGTTGCCTGGAATAGGTAGGTCTACAGCTGGAGCAATTTTATCTCTTGCTTATAACAAAAAATACCCAATACTTGACGGTAATGTTAAAAGAGTTATAAAAAGATTTTTTGCAATTAAAGGGGATCATAATAAAGAAAAAAACCTTTGGATTTTATCTGAAAAACTTTTACCAAATCATATGAATGATATTTATACTCAATCAATTATGGACTTGGGATCTCTAGTATGTCTAAAAAAAAATCCGTTATGTAGTATATGTCCTGTAAAAAAAAATTGTAAATCATTAAAATTAAATATAGTAGATGAGATTCCAGAAAAAATCGAAAGAAAAAAAAGAAAAGAAAAAATACTATATTGGTTTGTAATACAAAATAAAAATGAAAAAGATAAAATATTAATGAAGAAAAATACAAGTAAAAGTATATGGTCTAATCTTTGGTGCTTACCATCTTTTGATAGCAAGGAAGAATATGATAAATTTTTGAAAGAACATCTAATAACTTCAGATTTTAATATATTTCAGAGTTTAGAACATAATCTTACTCACTTAAAGTTAAAAATATATGTCACTAAAATACAAATAAAACAAGAAATTAACTCACATAATTTTTATTGGAAAAATATTTATGATAAAATTGGATGTCCAAAGCCCGTAGAAACTGTAATTAAAAAATTAAAAATGGAGTAAATAATGCGAATGGTAATGTGCTCAAAACTAAAGAAAGAACTTGAGGGACTAGATAGGCCAACTTATCCTGGAAAGTTGGGAGAAAAAATATATGAAAATATATCAAAAGAAGCTTGGGCATCATGGATAAAACACATGACTATGCTCATTAATGAATATAGATTAACACCCATAGAACCTAAAGCTAGAACATTTCTTGAAGAAGAAATGGAAAAATTCTTTTTTGGTGAAGGTTCGGAAGTTCCAAAAGAATTTAAACCTAAATAAGTTTAATTTGAACTTGTCATCATATTAAAAATCATATGTGGTAAAGTTAAGCAAGCCAACATAATAAATACATATTTTATTATAGTCTCATTAGTATTTATATCAAAATTTCTCTCAATTAAAAAAACTGTAATTATAGAAAAAATTAGAGATGTTAAAATAATGGTTAACACAAAACTTTTCGTAGTAAAGTTTTCGGGGACGTATTTATAAATAAATATAGATTCAAGAAAATGACGTATTGAGTGTAGAAAGCAAAAATATAATGTAAAAGAAATCAGAGGTGGTAAAAAAATGAAGTTTATAAGATACATCAGCTCTTCAAACTTATATAAAAAATTTTTATTTTTTTCAAATGCAATGTAAGAAACTAAGAAAATTATATATGTTATTTTATAAAAAGAATTAATTTCATAAAATTTAAAACTATAATTTGTTAAAATAAAAAATAAACTAGTTACCTCCTCATAGTGAAAAAAAATTGGGGTAAATACAACTATTATTCCTTTAAGTATAATATTGATATTAATCAATTTTCTTTTTTCTACTCTAGTAAGATAATTATAATCCTCGTATCCAAAATGTAATGCAGATATTACTAAAAAAAATAATAATGAAAATGTTGGTATGCTTTTCCACAATAAAAAATATATAACCGCTATACATAAATAAGAAGCGGAAAAATATAGAAACCAATTTTTAGTAATTTTTTGGAAAATATTTTTTCCAATTGTAAAATCAAAAAACCCGTGAGGTAGTCCTATAATAGAAACCAAAATAAATAATATATAGATCTGTATTTCGTATGTTAACAAATTAGTAAATAAAAAATTTGCTAATAAAACGATAGAACTTATTACAAAAAAAATTATCTTATGAAAATCGTCTAATTTATTTATTTTCATTTTTATGAATTCCTAGAGCGTATTGTAAAAACTTTTTCTTTGGTAGGTATATCAATATTTTTATTATATCCACTATATTTGGTATATCTGAAAGAAACTTTATCTGAGTTATGGAATTTTTGCTTGAAAATAGTTTTATTAATGCTTTTTTAATGTATTCAGGATCGTCTTTTAAGATTTTTAAAAATATATCGTCCATCTTTCTAAGAATAAAATTATGATGATATTTTTTTATTT
>Ga0181568_10003710_pt1 | contig 13707 bp, 19 predicted proteins | sample 101ome_20_FD_133758 | JGI IMG/M metagenome (GOLD analysis project Ga0181568, IMG submission 133758) | Coastal salt marsh microbial communities from the Groves Creek Marsh, Skidaway Island, Georgia - 101404AT metaG (megahit assembly) | ecosystem: Environmental > Aquatic > Marine > Intertidal... | reverse complement strand
TTACAAACATTACAGCTATTACAGCTATATTAATTATACTGGTTGTAAAACTTATTAAATTAGAAAATATTTGTCCAACATAAGGTTGTAAATTAAAATCCCAATAAAATTTATTAACTATATTAATTTTATTATATCTTAATATTATTATTAATATAAATGATATAAACCAATATACAACAGAAGATATATATTTATCATATTGTTGTTGATTTATTATTTTATTTTCTTCACATGATTTTAGATTGTTTATCAAATTAGTTGAATAGAATGATGTAAAATATAAAAGTAATAATATTCCTAAAAATAAACCACTTTCAGATAATGGTACTTTACTATTTGAAATGCATTCATTAATAGCATTTGTTGTTTTGTTTATAATTATGTTTTTTTTAAAAAAATTATCTTTAGAATTAGTATTACTTTTATTATTACTTTTATTACTTTTATCACTATTTTTAGTATTTTTTAAATCATCCATATATATACATTATTAAATAAAAAAAAATAATAATATAATACAGATATTTATATAGGACCTATTTCTTCCCATAATTCATTATGTATTTCTAAATCACAAAACCATAATATAAAATTTTTTATTTTAATAATATATTCATAAATCATATTTGATTTATTTATATAATTATTTTATTTTTATATGTAAAATGAATTATTCTGATAAAGTAACAAATATTATTGATAATTTAAAACTTCCTCCAGATATGGAAGGAAATAAAGAAATCATTAAATCAAGATTTGTTGAAGAAGTAAATTATTATGAAAAAAAAAGAGATAAAACAAAAACATATTATAATATATTTAGATTCATAGTAACAACAGGAAGTATTCTTTTACCAGCTTTATTATCAATTGGACAAATGGATCCAAATAAATTACCTAAAAATTTTGATCAAATATCATATTGGTCTACATGGTCTATATCATTAATGGTTACAATAAGTAATGGTTTTCTACAATTATTTTCACTAGATAAAAATTATTTTAATTATTCAATAGTTGTTGAACAATTAAAAGCTGAAGGATGGCAGTATTTTGGTTTATCTGGTAAATATGAAGATCATGATGTTCATGATAAAGAATCATATAAAGATTTTTGTAAAGCAGTGGAAAATATTAAACGAAAACAAGTTGAGCAAGAATTTCAAGGTAAAGGAAACAAAACTAAGAAAAAAAATAAAGAAGATTCTCAATCACCTCTTTTAGATTTTGATTTTGAAGGACAGATGAAATCATTTATGGAAAAATCACAAAATAATAAAATGTTTGCACCTTTAGTTCAAACAGTTAATCAAGTTTCTGATTTAAAAAATACGGCTGATAATATAAAAGATAATTTAAATTCTACATTAGTAAATAATACAAAAGGAATTGTTAGAGAATCAGTTGATGAAATGCTTAATAATGTAAGTGAATCAGTTACAATCCCTATTAAAGATACAGAAAAATCTAATAATGAACAATCTACAAATTAGAACAATATCCTGGTTTTTTACCTTGTTTTTCAATCCATTTACATCCTTCCTGATCATTACATTTTGGAGGTTTATTCTTTTTAAATGTTTTACAACTTTTATTATTTTTTTGTGATACAATTTTGATATTTTTTTTATCCATTTCATATTGTATAGTTTTATCATTATCATCTAAACAACCTATTTTGGGTATCCATTTACAACCTTCAACACCATTACAACCAGGTGGTGGTGATTTCATCCTATATTTTCCACATCTTTTAGTTTTTACAGGTTTAACATTTAAATTTAATGATGATGATGATTTAGTTATTGATTTAGATTTAGATCTTGATTTATTAGAAGATGTTTTTGATTGTGATCTTAGAGAATATCCAGATTTACTTGAACTTGTTGATTCTATTATTTCATCAATATTATAATCTTTATTCATTGTAGGATCTCTATTTTTAGATGAACTTTTATCTAATGAATCTTGATTTGACAAACTTGAATCTCTTGATTCAGATATAGATGATTTAATAGATTGAGATTTATTTGAGTCAGATTCAAATAATTCAGAATCTAATGATTCAGATGAATTATCTTTTGATTGTGATTTTTTAGATGCCGATTTTTTAGAAGATGGTTTAGCTGATGATGATTTATCAGAATCCATTGATATTTCTGAATCCAATGATACAGAATCTTCTCCTTCTAATTGTGATGATTTTTTAGATGATGATGAATCAGGTATTAATGATGATGATTTAGCTGATTTTTTAGATGATGATGAATCAGGTATTAATGATGATGATTTTTTAGCTGATGATTTTTTAGCTGATGATTTTCTAGATGATGATTTTTTAGCTGATTTTTTAGATGATGATGAATCATGTATTAATGGTGATGATTTTTTAGATGATGATGAATCAGGTATTAATGATGATGATTTTTTAGATGATGATTTTTCAGCTGATGATTTTCTAGGAGATGGTTTATCTTCTATTTTAGAATATCTTTGTTTACTAACAATCAATGCGCTTTCAATGGGATATAATAAATCATAATGATGACCTCCCTCAGCATTAACTTCATTCATATTATGGAACAATAAAATATCATTATCTCTATTATTAGGATTAATTGTATATCCTAAACCTAAAGTTGTATAATTATTACCTTCAGATTTATAAACATTTATATTTCTTTTTAATATATGTGATATTGCACATATTTCAACTTGACCTCCATATGAAGATCTTTTACGCATATAATCTAAATATTGATTAATAGTTTTTACTGATTTAGGTAATGAATCACTATCAATTGAGTCTTGAATATCTTCTTTAATTGTAAGATGAGTAGGTGGTATAGATGTGTCTAAATTCTCAGATATCCAATCAACTGATTTATTTCTTAAATCCAATGATAATTTATCAATTTCTTTCATATTTAATTTAAACGTAAATGGTTGACGATCAATTACTTTAATAGAATTATCTAAATGCATGTTTTGTGCAATTGAATTAAATAAACATGCACCATTTCCAGCTGCTCTAATATATGTTACATCATCTTCATTAATTTTATCTTTTCTTAACATTATATATATATAATAAAAAAAATATTTATATATATTTATTTCATACTTTCTTATAATATTGTGGAATATCTGATAAATTTTCACAATTCTTACATAAACACTGTCCATTATCTTCAATATTGATTCTAAGATAAGGATTAACACAAGATAAACAATACTTCAGAGATTCTTTTTTCCCATCTACTATCACAGAACAATTTTGTCCAATACATGCCCCTGCTATATGACAATGAAAGAATTGATTACATGATGCACAGTTTGTTTGTATAGCATGCTCACCAAGTGAGAAAGTTTCTTGACATCCACCACATTTTAATCTTTCAGATAAGATTAAATCAACAAATTCTCTTTTTTCTTTATGTTCTTTTTCAAGGTTAATTTTATTTTGTTTCATTTGTTCTTTACGTGATGTAGTCATCGGATATACACTTTTTCTTCTTTTTTTCTTACTATTTTTACCATTTTTTAATATTGAACGAGGTTCAAATATATCTTCGAGTGGAACAATATTGTTCTCTTTCTTAGAAAAACAACAAGACATGATTTTTATAATTTTTTATCTTTAAATCAAATTTATTTAAAAAGATATTTATTATATATATTGAAGTATAATTATGCCAAATACAAAAGGTGGAAAAAAACATAAGAGAAATAAAAAACAAAATGATACATTTGAAAAAACATTAAGATTAAAAGAAGAAGGACAAGAATATGCACAGATTACAAAATGTTTAGGTAACTGTAGATTTAATGTAATGTGTTTTGATGGAAAAGAGAGAATGGCTACAATGTGTGGTGGAATGAGAAAAAGAAGATTTGTTAATCAAAATGATATTGTTTTAGTATCTTTACGTGATTGGCAAGATTCTAAATGTGATATAATTGATAATTATGATGATAATTTAACTAGAAAATTAAAAGATAAAGGATTAGTTCCTGATTCAATTAAAATTGATGCAGATAATAATTATTCTTCAGATGATGATGATAATTTAGGATTTGTATTTTCAACTGATATCCCAATTTCAGAATCAGATGAAGATAAAAATGATATCTCAGATGATGAAAGTTCAGAAGAAGAAATGATTGATATAGATGATATTTAATAAAATTTAAAATGATATTTAATCAAAATCTAATTTAATTTTATGTGATGATGTATTTAATCCTCTAGATGCAGATTTAGATAGTTCTTGACGAGGTTTTCTTTCATGGCTTTTTTTTAATTTTTTGTTATTATTATAACATATATTCATATCTTCTTCTATATCTTTATAATGTAGTAAGATATAATCTGTTATAAGGTTTTCTAATGCCCATTTAAAGAAGTTAAGTTGTCCTAATGTGGTTTCAATTTTACATCCCCTACATTCAAAATTTAATCTGTCTCTACGACAAAATGGATCAAACTTCTTTTTAGAATATGATTTCAGCTGTGATTTATAAGCATGATAAATATTTATCTGTTTATGTAATCTATTTCCATCTTTATCAAAAGTTAAATCACCATTAGGTTTTTCATATATTTCATAGAATATATTGTTCTTTTTAGAATAATTAGTTACAAACCAATCAATTATTCTTAATGATATTTTTTGATTACCTTGTATGTTATCATAAAATTTATTCATATTATTATTTGAATTATAATATCTTTTTAATGAATCATATAAAACGCTGTTCATATTTATTTAAATATATAATCTCTTTAAATATTATTAAAATTTAAACGCAAATTTTTTTCTTTCATTAAATGTTTTTAATTTTGTTCTCTGACCAAGAAATTTAAAATATCTCTCAGCTAATTTATATTCCTCTGGTTTCTTTTTTTTTAGAACTTTTAAACGAACCCTTAATATCATACCTACTTGCCATATTCTTTTATGAGAATATTTACCTTGTTTAAATAATCTTTCTAATTTTCTAATTGTTCTTTTTACATCTTGAATAGTTGTATATTTAATAGGTATTGTATCTGATGGATCTTTGTCTATATATACATCGAATGATTTTTTAGGGTCATCTGGATTGAATAAATATTGTTTCTTAGAACCGCCTTTAATAGTTTTCTTTTTAATAATTTTTTCATATTCTTTTCTTATTTCAGAATTAGTAGCTGACTTAATTACTTTAGGTGCTTTACCCTTTTTATATGATTGATACCATCTATCTTGACATAAACACCATCTATCACCAGGTTTCAATCCAGGGAAACTCATTCCTGGTGTTGTTAAATCATTACCATCTTCTTTAGTAGATTCTAGAAATTCTTTATCCATTTTAGCACATATTAAATGTGATCCTGTATCAAACATTTCTGTACTACAATATCCTGACCTGTTAAAACATGTTAATGGGTTTTTGGAACATACTTTTAATGGTTTATCATTTATATTAAATTGTTTTGATAATCCACCTTTTAAAGATTTTTTCTTAGTTTTCTTTTTACATCCTTTATATGGAGCACAAGATGATCTCATTGTAAATCCAGCAATTTTACCCATACATCTTTTTTTACTATATTTTCTCGGCAAACTGAATTCCTTTCCATCTGTAATTCTTTTACATTTATTGTCTATCTTTGTCGATTGACAACAATTTCTCATGTATATATTTATTAAATATAAAATATAATGCTATCAGTAATAAAATTAAATAATAAATTATCTTAAAATTTGTAGACTTATTTTTAACAAATAAATCTGATAAACCAAATACGGCAATAAAAAGAATAATTCTTACAAACATATATATATATATATTTATTGTAGATTAAATTTTTCTTTATATTTTTGAATAGATGCTCTCAGTGTAGTTTCACCCCATAATATATAACGTGATAATGCCCCAGCACTCATGTAATTATTCCAACTTTCTCTTCTTCTATGTCTAGTTAAATATCTTCGTTTTCTTTCAGGATTTTTATGTTTCGTGTAATCGGACATTCCCGCCGCACCAAAATGTGTTGTTTTTACTTTTTTCTTTTTACCATTAACTGTATCATAAAATGTTGCCATATATTTTTTATTAGGATTAGTTGATTTTTTAATCACTACTTTCATTATACTATTTATCTATAAAATAAATAAATTTGAGATATAGATTCAGATAATTAAAATATATATACATAATGGACTATAATCTTCCAAAACCTTTCCGTGCTAAAAATGTTACTAATGGAAATGCAAATGAAATTGTTACTAATTTTCTAATTAAAACAGGATCCCGCATTTGTAATCTGGAAGAAGATTATCCTGAAAATCATATAACAAAGTATCATATGGATTATATGGATTATTTACTAAAATCAAATATAGATGATTATAACAGAATCAATATGGATATGTCATACATTGGTGGACGAGTCCAAAGATTGATATATGATAAAAACATTGGTAGTATCTTTATGTCATTCAAATATATAATACCCACCACCCCCACCGAATCGAAGATCTTTAAAGTTTAAAAATTATTAAAGATGATATGATAAAAGAAGGATATACATTCACATCTATGTCAAATATCAAGTTTCAAGAAGCAATATATGAAATATATATTAGAACATCAGTCAATGTTGATTAAATATCACTTCTCAATAAAATAAATCCCTTGTAAATAAGCATCTGCTAAATCATCTTTTCTTAGATCTTCTTCTAGACCTTTTTTTAGATAATTTCTTAGATTTACTTTTAGATTTTTCTATATGTCCTAAATATGATATATTACCTAATTTTGATGCTGAACTTATAAATCTATGAATTTTACCTTTTTTATTATTATACACAAAATAAACAGAATTATTTATTTCTTTACTATTCCAACTATTTTTCCACTTTTTATTTAAATTATTATCAGTCACAACAGCAAATTTATCTAGTGCTTTTTGTCCATAACAAATCTTAGATATTTTATATTTTTTCTTATCATTATTAAATAATTCTAATACTTTTCCATTTAATTTATTCATTATATATTATTTCTCAATAAAATAAATCCCTTGTAAATAGGCATCTGCTAAATCATCTTTTTTTTTAGATTCATTGAATAATTCTATAAACTTTTCTTCTTGATTTAATATCATATTTTTAGTGTATTCAACCGAAAGATATTTATTGCGTTTATATTTTTCTTTATATTTACATTCAACAGATGGTCCTTTATATACTTTTAATTTATTACGAGCATTTATCATATGGACTTGCTCAACTGGTTTGTCTTTAGTAGCACCTTCAATCATAAAATATGAATAAATAATCATCTGAACAGTTTTCATAACTGGATTTTTCAAAGCCGGTTGATTTTCTATACATATTACTTCATGATTTAAAAAATCATCTTTAGAACTTAATTCTTCTATTAATATTTTACTTAAATTAAAAATATCTCTATCAGCATTTATTTTCTTTTTCTTTTTATATTTTTTATTATGTGTGGTACAACTATATTTAGTATCACCATTATCATCTGTAACTATAAATGTTGCTGATTTACAGCAAGGTTTTTGTAATCCACATTGACATTGGGGATTTTTATCAAGATTAATTATACCCCAATCTAGTATTTTTTTATCATCTGTTAATGAACAAAAAGCAAGATTTTTTATTCCAACATCAAATGATAAATATTTCATAGTATATATTAAAAGAATATGTTTAAATAATTATTTAAAATAATGCAAAACCTTCAGGTTGAGGAGGTTGAATAGGTTGCATAGGTTGTTGTGGAGGAGGCATAATATTTGAATTTCTATCAGTAGAATTTAATGGTGGATTCATATTATTATTAACACCTAAAGCTTGGTTTAATGCATTAGTAACATCAACTGTATTACTATTTTGATTAGTTACTGGAACTTGTCCTACATTATTTTTATTTGCATTTATTAAATCAACTATATCAGTTGTAATATCAGTATGTTCAGGTGCTCTTTCAATATAATCAGTTACTTTACTAAATACAAGTAAACTCTTTATCATTAAATAAACTATGGGAACTAATATATAAATCCATGTGAAAGTTGTGTTATCATTATTATTAAAAATATAAATACAGAAACCAAGTAACACCATAAAACCAATCTCTAAATACATTTGTTTTTCAAATAAATTTATTGATTGTGATTTGATTTCACTTTCTCTACCTAATACCATACGAGTTTGATATAAATAACCGATAACTGCTAAAGTTACTACAAAAAATACAAAATTAGGTGTCATTAATGATTCTAATGAAAATGATGATCCTGCAGCTTGTGGTGAATCCATATTATATTATAACATATATTTTATTTATTTAATAATTTTATATATTCTTCAATTAATTTTATTCTTTCATTTAAAATTTTATCATTGGCTACTTTATTAGGAACATATTTTGTATCATTATATTTTTTGTCAATTGCACTCATTTTTTTAGTCCACTTACTAAATATTTTATCTTTATTTTTATTAGTTGATTTAGAATATATTCTTAAAAATCGTTGATAAATAGTATTCACTTTTTTTGATTTATTTATTTTCTTTTTAGTCTTTACTTTAGATTTCTTTGACATATAATTTATATTATATTTTATTTAAACGAATATCTATAATAATTATTAGACAATGGGTATCCCATCATATTTTAAAAATATCATAAATGATTATAATAATATTTTGATAAAAGGAGATTTATTCGATAAAAGAGTTAATAATCTATTTTTTGATCTTAATTGTTTAATACATCCATCCTGTGCTGGATTAACTGATGAATCTGAAATGTTTGATAATATCTATAAAAATATGATAAAAATAATTGAAATCTGTAAACCGAAAGATTTAATTTATATCGCCATTGATGGAGTTTGTCCTCGTGGTAAGATTGAACAACAGAAATATCGCCGTTTTAGATCAGCTAATGAACGAAAGATATGGGACACAAATGCCATATCACCTGGAACTAAATTTATGAATGATTTAAACATATTTCTTAGAAAAAAATCTTATCCTATTAAAACCATTTTCAATGATTCATCTAAAGCAGGTGAAGGTGAACACAAAATAATGCAGTATCTTAAAAATATTGATGAAACAGATATTAATATTGTTCACGGATTAGATGCTGATTTAATTATGTTATCTATGATTAAATCTAATAAAATATATTTATTAAGAGAAAGAACTGAATATAATATAGAGGGATTTGATTCTGAATTTGTTTTCTTAGATATAGATTTACTGAAAAAATATCTCGTTCAAGATATTAAACAAGATTTTATCCATTTACCTAATCAAAATATAATAAATGATTATATATTTATGTGTTTTTTCATAGGTAATGATTTCGTTCATAATTCACCATGTATTAATATTCGCTATAATGGATTAAATAATATTTTAGACATATATAATAATTTACAAGAAGAAAATGGCGGAATGTTTTATTTGATTTATGATAAAAAACTTCATCTAAATAACTTCAAAAAATTTATGAATAAATTATCTTTAAAAGAAAATGAATATTTAGAAAATATAATGTTTATTAGAATAAAGCAAGAAAAGAAATTCAAAAATATATTTTCAGATATATATCAATCATATATTAATGATAAATCATTAGATGTTTATCAAGAAGATAGGTTAGATGAGTTTAATAATCATATACCAATAATTGATAGAAGAGATGAAATGAAAATATTCCGCGATTTAAATTGTTGGCAAAGAAGATATTATATGTTTAATTTATATCATCATCATTATTACAATCCAAGTTATGATGATTTATTGAATGAAGATATTGAAGCCATATGTAAAAATTATCTAGAATCATTTGCATGGACAACAAATTATTATTTTGATGAATGTTTATCTTGGAAATGGTATTACAGATATCATTTTGCTCCATCTATTAAAGATTTAAATAATTATTTATCACAAATAAATGATTTAAATATCATAAAAGAAGATAAAACTCCATTAACACCTGATGAACAGTTAAAACTAGTTCTTCCAAAGAAATCATTTTATTTAATACCAGATGTAGATAAATATCCAGAATATTATTATCCCCAATCATTTAAAGTGAATTATATTATGAAAAGATATTCATGGGAAGGACATCCTATTTTACCTGAAATTTAATTATTATTAATTTTGTGATATGAAACATTTGGCCATTTTTTATCAAAACATTCTTGACATATACGCATACCCATATATTTATGATATCCTTTGAATTTTACTGTATCAGGTTTTCTTTTTTTACACCAATTACATTTTTTATCACAAAAACACATTTTTATATAATATAATTTGTATAAAAATTAATATAAAAATATAGAATTTATAAATGTCTGATGAAACACCTAGATCAGAAGAAACTGTTAAAATAAATATAAAAAGTAGTAAACCAGATACTTGTAATATAAAATGTATTGATGATTTAATAGAACAAATAAAAGAAAAGAAAAGAAAATTAAATCTTTACAGAAAAATATTAGAGTTGAAATACAATAGGTATAAAAAGTGTCATAATGCTTGGAGTATTAGTACGATATTATTATCAACATCTTTAACTCTGATAGAATCTTGTAAATTAATATTTTTAAATGAAGATAGTGATCAAACAGATAAAAATTTTTATGATTTATCACCAATATTGATAGGTTCAGTTATAACATGTACAAGTAGTATTCTTAAATTTAAGAAATATCAAGAAAAAATGGAATTATTTAGTAATATAATAGAAAAATGCGTATCAATGATAGCAAAGATAAAAAATAAATATGAAATGTATGTGATATATAAAAATGGATGTATGAAATATGATTTAGAAGAATTATTGAAGATATATAATGAAGAAATATTAAATGAGTTTTTTATCATATATCAAGAATCACAAAAATATATAAAAAATGCTGATTATGATAAATATGCTCGTGTAATAAATGATTCTGAATTACATAAACATATTATAGAAAGAGAGAGGTTGAAATTCTATTCACTATATCCAGGTTATGAAGATAAACAAAAAATAGATATGCCTAAAAAGATTAAAGAAATTGAAAAGTGTTATAAATACAAATGTTGTTGTTGTTGCTAATTATAAAGATGGAAAATCATCAAGATTATTCAAATCATATTGAGCTTGATTTGGATGAACGATTTCTTTAACAATATTTTGCCTATTTGGTGGCACATATTTAGATGATTTATCATTATTTACATTTGATTTCTTAATTATGGGTTTATATTCATCATTAATTTCAAATGTAATTGGAATAGTTCTTTCATCAATACCATATCTATTAAATGGATAATTGTCAAGTGTTCGTGGTTGAAGTCCCTTATCATAATTGAACTTACCTAGAACTCTGATGGGTCGTTCTACATTCGATATAACATCAATATATTTACATGATAATTCATATTGATTAATAATTTCTTTTTTAAGATCTAAAAGTGTTCCATCGGTAGAAAATTGAATTGTTTTAGTGACATTATCTTTTGTGACAATAAATGTGATCATTGCTTTATATTTAATATCATTTAATGTTTAAATCAAATTTTTTATATAACTATTAATTATAATGACTAAAATATGTCTTACTTGTAAAGTGTCAAAATCTATGAATATGGCTGAATTAGAAAAAATAATACCTGAATGGTATAAAGAAATAGGAAATTATTCTTTATTACCACCTATTCTTAATAATAATGATAAATATAATGCAAAGAAAACATCACTTAAAGAACATAAACCTAATGTAACTGATTATGAAGTAAAAATAGATATAAAAGATAAGAAAAATACATGGATTTGTTATTGGGCTGCAAATTATACTGATGATTATAATAAAATTAAAACTGCTAAAGAAGCATATGATAAATTTCAAAATCATGGTTTAGTAAAAACAGATTCATCAGGTAAAGCAGTATTAACATTAAATTGTCCTCAACCATATTCAGTAGATGGTATTACATATCCTCGCCATGTTCATTATTGTCATTTAAAAAAAGATGATTCATGGAGTGATGATATTCAAACAGTTATTGTTTCTTGTAATGTAGATTTTAAAACAATGAAAGAATTTGTAAATAATAAATCTCATTTAGTAATAAATGTTTTATCAAAGGAAAGTTATGATAGATGTAAAATACCTGGTAGTATAAATATTCCATTATTATCTTTTCAAAAAGATGATGCTATAAATAAAATTAGAAGTTCTTTAAATGAGTTTGATAAATTAAAGAAATTTAAAGGTAAAAAATTATTTGAATTACCTATTGTCATATATTGTAAAAATTTAGAATGTAAAGCATCTGAAAAAATGATAGAATTGTTAATTGATGCAGGTTTTAGAAATTTATTAGAATATTCAGAAGGTATTTTAGGGTGGATGAAAAAAAGTAAACTTAAACTGAAAAAATGTGAAAAAGTAGGAGGAGATGGTAAAAAAAGTAATGATGATAATGATGATGATGATAATGATGATGATGATAATAATGATGAAGAAGAATCTACTGATGATAATAAAAAATCATCATCAAAATCAGATAAAAATAAAGATAAACATAATAAAATGTATGATTTATCTTCAAATTTCGAAACAATTGTATATAATGGTAAAAAATATAAACATGATTTAAAAACAGGTGATATATTAATTAAGGGATCAATAGTAGGAAAATATAAAAAAGATAGAATTATATTAGATGAAATAGAAACATCTGATGAATCAGAATATGAAGATGATACAACTGATGAAGAATCAGATATTAAAGATGAATTAGAAACGATAAAAGATGATGTTGATTCAATTAAATATAGAAAACATAAATTAAGTTTAGTATGTATGAATGATATAACTCCAAAAATATATGAAGAAAAATTTAGAGGATGGATATTTACATTTTGGGGATCATAATATTTAAATAATTAATGGTAATAATATTATAAATGAAAATATTAGTATATGGTCATAAAGGATGGATTGGTTCTATGTTTATTAATATTTTAAAAGAAAAAGGTTTAAATTATTATACAACAAATACAAGATGTGATAATTATTCTGATTTAATAAATGATTTAAATGAAATTAAACCAACACATGTTATATCATTTATCGGAAGAACTCATGGTGAAATAGACGGAAAAATCTATTCAACAATTGATTATTTAGAAGAACGAGGTAAATTAAAAGAAAATATTAACGATAATTTATTTTCACCATTACAATTAGCTTTATTATGTAATGAAAGAAAAATTCATTATACATATCTAGGAACTGGATGTATTTTTTCATATAGAGATGGGATAATATCTGATGAAAATGGTTTTAAAGAAAATGATTTACCTAATTTTTTCGGATCACAATATTCAACAGTTAAAGGATTTACAGATAGATTAATGAAACTTATACCTAATACATTGAATTTAAGAATAAGAATGCCAATTGTTAATTATGATAATTCTCGTAATTTTATAACAAAAATAACTAATTACGAAAAAATATGTTCAATACCAAATTCAATGACAGTTTTAACAGAATTATTACCATATATAATAGATTTAATGAATATTAATCATACAGGAACATTAAATTTTACAAATCCAGGAAGTATATCACATAATGAAATATTAGAAATG
>Ga0181568_10003704_pt1 | contig 13715 bp, 10 predicted proteins | sample 101ome_20_FD_133758 | JGI IMG/M metagenome (GOLD analysis project Ga0181568, IMG submission 133758) | Coastal salt marsh microbial communities from the Groves Creek Marsh, Skidaway Island, Georgia - 101404AT metaG (megahit assembly) | ecosystem: Environmental > Aquatic > Marine > Intertidal... | reverse complement strand
GCTCGATTCTTAGTGACCAATATCAATAACCAAGAAACCATTTTTTTACCTACAAGTTACGGAATAGCTATTAGCAATAACCAAGCACAAAATTTTTTTTTAGATAGTCAAGGGCTCGAAACTCAAAATGGCATACACCAAATCAAAGAAATTAATAGCACCGACTCTCACTTAATTTTAATATCAAATACTGGTGCTTATTACGCAAACAAAAACCTAATACCAAAATGGCAAAAATTTTCTTTGAACACACTAAGGAAATCAGAAGATAATTTTATAAATATTACAGCTCTAGAAATTACAAACAATATTATTACAATCGCAAGTGCACAAGGAGAAATAGCAGAACTACAATTAGCTCCCTTAACAGAAAAAAGCTCGCCAATATACTCTCAGGCAGCGCAACTGATCGAAAATTTTTTAAAACTTGAACCTAGCATAATCGAAGTACACAAAAAAGCCTTAGAATTTGCCGGAATACCCAGTGGCAATGACTACAAAAAATATGCAAAAAAAGTCCGCCTCAGAAACTTTGCACCACGTTTTGAAAGCTACATAGAAAGAGATCAAGATAGCTTAACAAACTTAGTGCAAAGTGGTAAAGATGAAATTGATGACAGCATCTACACCACGAGCTTTGATCAAGAAAACCAAAGTCGCAATAACAAAAACCTTAATACTGGTATTAGATTCACATGGGATTTTGCTAAGTTGATTTTTGATGAGGAGCAATTAGACATAAATAATAACGCTCGTCTGACAGCAAATATTAGAGAAAACCTACTCACTGAAGTCACACAGTTGTACTACGAACGCAAAAATAACCTTAGTCAAGCAATTGCGTGGATAACAAACCCTATTGAAATAAAAAGCTCACAAGAAATTTTAAACAAAAAGCTAGAGCTCGAAAAAACACTCGCAGACCTAGATGCAAGAACTGGAGCTTGGTATAGTAGCACCCTTAATCATAATCTAAACAAGTTTTACACACAAGACCCACAAACACAAAAAGCAATGGAGTTGTATCAAGATGTCAAAATTAATTAAAATCTCAATCTGTATCATTTTTAGTTTATTGCTAACCGCAGCAATGAAAAAGATCAGAAGAATCCCAAGCCCTATTATTACCCAAAATTCTATTGCAACTGCAACAGATGAATACGTGACACTAAAAGGATCTGGTTTTATTAGAAATTATAATAAAGCACACAAAATATTTTTAAAAAAATCCAAACAAAAATTCAAAATCAAAACTATAGCTAGTGATAAAGATGCCATAGCTATCAAAATCCCTGCCAAACTTGCTTTTGGTGACTACGATTTAGTGCTACAGCTTAGAACCAGATTTTTCAAAAGCAAAAAAAAGATACTAAGAAATTTCATACAAATTAGACCAAAAGCACCAGCCAAACCTAAGCTTGGTTATAGTGTCATTAAAAACTCTAGCGAACTTTTAGATTTAATAAATCAAAACCAAGAACATGAATTAGTTTTAGAAATCAATAATGAACTTAATATTGGTTTAAATCAAGTAAAAAGTTTTTATTACCAAGATGGCTTCAAAAGCCTGCTAAGTGAAGCTGTTGATTTTTATTACTTACCAGAAGAAAAATTCTCTAAGGCTTTAATAATCAACTCACAAAACCCAATCTTTAGCCTTGCACAAGACCATGAAAACAATAATCTAGATGTTTCAGCAATCACGCATAAAACAATACAAGACCAAGCCTTGATTTATCACTTAAAAACCCCCAGCGAAAATTTCTATTTGGCAAAAGAAATTTTATTGCCAGCTATTTACTTTAGTGAAATCCACGCAGCAAAACCAGAACATATCATTATTAACAATCGTAGTAACAAAAGTTTTGCTTTATCTAACTGTGAAATTCATGATGCCATCAAAAAACGCTTTCAATTTAGTGATGCCCAAACACTATACCCAAAAACACAAATCAAAATAGCTGAGGAACTTGGTTTAAATGATAGCGGCGATACGGTATCTTTAATTTGCGCAGACTCAGTTGTGGAAGAAGTAAAATACACTAACTTAGACAATCAGGGTTTTGCTGAAATCTAATAAGATTAGGTGCTGTTAAAAATTGAACAAGGCTTTTCAGTGACAAAAAAACTTCAGTTTACTGCTTATATGATGACTTTGAGGCACGAGTAGGTCAACAAGCGGCATTTGTTAACATAAGTTATTATGAATATAAACAGAGAAACTTGAGATAAGAAATAAGACAAAATGAACACGGTCCGAAGTGTCTCGTACCTAAGCACGCTTAGATTTTTTGTTTACTTTACTTTCAACTTTTGCAGAATTTTTATCAAGTTTCATTTCAATAATTTTACCTTCAACTTGTTTTTGCACATTGATTACCAAATCTTTAGTGATTCTAAGTGAGTCAAGATCTTTATTTGAAGGTGCATCAAACATAAAATCTTTCATGACGCTCTCAACAATACTACGCAAAGCCCTTGCACCCATTTTACGTTCTTGTGCTTTTTTTGCAATTTCTTCAAGTGCATCTTCTTCAAAAATTAACTCTATACCATCTAGCTCCATCAATTTTTCGTATTGCTTGATAATAGAATTTTTTGGTTTGGTCAAAATCAATTTTAAAGTCTCTACATCAGGAGCATCCAGAGTAGTAACCACCGGCAATCTACCAACAAACTCAGGAATCAAACCAAAATGCACTAAGTCTTGTGATTCAACAAATCTTAAAGCCTCTGAAACTCTTTTTGCACGCTCATCTTCAGAAAGACTTTGTGCTCCAAAACCTACACTACTTTGAGATCTCATACGGCGTTTATCAATCAATTTATCAATACCAACAAAAGCACCACCACAAATAAACAAAATATTCTTTGTATCTATTTCTATAGTTTCCATTTGTGGGTGTTTACGATTACCTTGCGCTGGGATACTTGCTTTGGTCCCCTCAATCATTTTGAGAAGAGCCTGTTGAACTCCTTCACCAGTAACATCACGAGTGATTGACGGGTTTTCAGATTTCCTAGATATTTTATCAATCTCATCTATGTAAATAATTCCTTGCTGAGCTTTTTCAATATCACTACCAGCATTTTGATATAGTCTTTGTAAAATATTTTCTGCATCTTCACCAACATAACCTGCTTCAGTAATTGAAGTTGCATCAGCAATCGCAAAAGGTACCTGCAAAAACTTAGCCAAAGTTTCAACAATATGAGTCTTACCACTACCAGTTGGACCCAAAAGTAAAATATTAGATTTTTGAATCTCCACTTCACTTTTCAAATCAGAACTTGAATTATGTCTGATTCTTTTGTAGTGATTATAAAGTGAAACAGCTAAGGTCTTTTTTGCATCATTATTACCAATTACATAATTATCTAAATGGTTTTTAATTTCAATAGGTTTTGGTAAATCCTCTAAATCGGGTATTTGAAATGATTTTTCATCAAGTTCCTCTGACAAAAGCTCTTTAGCGATGCCCTCATCTAGTAAGATTTCATTACATAGATGAATACATTCATCACAAATATAAATACCAGGGCCTGCAATTAGCTTTTGCACTTGGTCTTGCGGCTTGCCACAAAATGAACATTGTAATAATTGAGAGTCTTTCTTTGACATCTAAATAACTATTATAGGCTTTTACAATCGAAACATGGATAAACTTATGTTAAGGATTCTAATGCTTATTTGTCGTTGCTATCAAAATCAGTTGGTCTTTTAATTACCACTTGATCAATCAAACCATAATCTTTTGCTTCTTGAGGAGTCATAATATTGTCTCTATCGGTATCTTTTTCGATAGTTGCAACATCTTGTCCTGTGTTTGCCGCAAGGATTTCATTTAATAACTTTTTCATTCTCAAAATTTCTTTAGCTTGAATTTCGATATCAGAAGCTTGACCTTGAGCACCACCTAGAGGTTGGTGAATCAAGATTCTTGAATGAGGTAAAGCCATGCGCTTACCTTTTTGTCCAGAGCTAAGTAAAAACGCACCCATTGACGCGCACTGACCTAAACAAATTGTGACACAATCACTTCTTACATGCTGCATAGTATCATACATCGCCAAACCAGCAGTAACAGAGCCTCCCGGACTATTAATATAAAAATAAATATCTTTTGATGCATCTTCTGAATCAAGCAACAATAATTGACCAACTACAATACTTGAAACCACATCATTTACTTCAGAAGTTAAAAACACAATTCTTTCTCTTAGCAATCTTGAAAATAAATCAAAAGATCTTTCTCCACGAGGTGTTGTTTCAATGACGCTTGGTACGTAAGCCTGTACATCTTTTGCACTTAAATCAAGTGGATTTGGTAAACCATAATCATTTGTAATGATACGCATATCTGCGCTAACTGAAGACTTAATTTTTTTAATATTGATATCCATATATATGAATGTACCACACTAAGAAAAGCTTGAAACCTAAAAAAAATTAGTCAAAATAAGATCAAGTTTATTGTTGTAAAATATCTTTATTGAATAAATTAAAAAGTAAATTTAACAAAGAAAATCAACTAAGTAAAAAAATTGACGATTACTTAAAAGAGAATTTTGCACAATTTCATTCGCCTGCCCACTGTGGTAATTTATATGACCGAGACTTAAGTGAGGTAGATGGATTAGATGATCTACAAAATCCTTGCGGTGTATTAGACTATTACCAAAAAAAAACAGCAGAACTTTTTCAAGCACAAAAAAGCTTTTTTTTAGTTAACGGAGCTTCACAAGGTCTGCAAGCGGCTTGCTTGGCATTAAAACTTTTTTTAGAAAATAAAAAAGATACACGACCAGTTTTAGTAGCACGCAATATTCATAAAGCAAGTTACTTTGGTTTAATTTTAAGTGGACTAGATGTACAATGGTTTGAACCACAATGGCATAGCGAGCTTGGCATCTATACGCGATTAAATATTTCAGAAAAAATCGAAGATATTTTTTCCGCTTTGCTAATCACAAACCCGAGCTACGAAGGCTTTTATTCGCAAATACCAAAGCTGAAAATTCCAATTATTGTTGATGAAGCTCATGGCGCTCATTATCATTTTTCTGAGCAACTAGCTAAACCTGCTTTAGCTTATGGAGCTGATCTAGTAGTGCAATCATGGCACAAAACGCTAGGCTCACTGACACAAACAGGAGCCATACACCTTGGTTTAGCTTCAAAAATCCCAAGTCAATTTTTAGAAGCGGCGTTAAAACTAGTACAAACAACAAGCCCAAGTTATTTATTATTAGAGAGTTTGTGCCTAATTGTTGAACAATACAGTGCAATGGGAGAAGAAATAATTGCAAGCACAATACAAAAAGCAAAATTCATCAATGAATTCAAAATCAAAAATGACGATCCACTAAGATTGCTTTTAAAAGTACCCGGCTGGAGAGGTAGTGAATTAGATGCAATTTTGATGCTCAATAAAGTTTCTTGTGAACAGGTTTTAAAGAATTCTGTACTTGCTTTTGTTAATCCGGGAAATTCACAAAACGATATTTATCGGCTTAACAATATTCTGTTAAAACTAAAGAGCAAAAATTCAATTTCAGAAAATTTTTCTAAACCTGAAATGAGCTTAGAAATTTTCAACCCAAGAAAAATATTTTTTGAAGAACAAAAAATCAATATTAACTCACCTTGCCCGCCGGGAATTATCATTTAGAGACTAAGTAAATTTTGCAAAATCATTTCACTAAACTAAAAAAACAAGAATTTAAAAAACTTATTATTGGAGCTGCTTTAAAAGAATTCAATGCCATAGAAAACTTTTCTTATTTGTTTACCCATGCACAAGCAGATGCCATAGATATTTCAGCTTTTCCACATTCTGTGATTTCTGCCCTAAAAGGCATTAATACTGCTCTAGCAGAAAATAGCCAATTAAAAAAACCTCTTTTAATGGTTAGCATTAATGTTGGACAAGATCCACACTTTAGAAGAATTGAACTCAATAAAGAACTCTGCACATCCTGTGAAGATTGTATTGTCACCTGTCCTTCTTTAGCTTTCTTTTTAGATGAACAAAAAAAATTTCAGTATAATCAGGATTTATGTTTTGGATGTGCAAACTGTTTACCTGCATGCCAAGACAAAGCACTAAGTTTTAGCAACTGGAATAGTTTTGATAGCAAATCTTTAACAGAACTTATTGAGCTTGGTGCAAATGCTATTGAAATTCACTTAAATGCAGATTTTGCAAATTTTACAAAGATTTACCAACAGATTCCCAAAACTTTTTTACTAGAATCATTTTGTATTGGCAGTCAAAGTGCCAATGCAGATTTTTTAGCATCAAGTGTTGATGAAATAATTAAAAACGTTTCGAATAAACATAGCTCCAGTTATCAATTTATAATTCAAGTTGATGGACTTGCCATGTCTGGAGCCAAAGATCTAAAAATCAAAGATAAAGATCAAGTGAGCTTAGACAAAGCAAAACTTGTAATAGACTACATTCAAAACAAATATCCACAACAAGTAAAAAATATTTTTGTGCAAGTTGCTGGAGGCACTGACTCCAAGACTTTTGCAAAAGCTAAATCTCAAAAACTTAACATTAATGGAGTCGCAATAGGTTCTTATGCAAGAAAAAAAATCAATCAAAGTCAAACTAAGCAAGAAGCCCTAAAAATTGCAGCAGAAATTTTTACATAAAAACACTTGTAAAATTGTTGCAAATATTAAGAAAAGAGGTATGATATTTACAAGAGGTAAAAGCATCCTTGATGGTAGATATAAGAAAAGATGATGTCGAAGAAGTAGTTAAACTACTACCTCAAAATTTTCAGGAAGAATTAAAACAACACGACTTAAGCAAACTCATAGAGGTTGTTTGTGATTTAGGTCGTATACCGCAAGCACTATTTTCTAAAGGCAAAACAATCTTACTTGGAGATAAAAGCGTTTCTGTAAAAATGCTTGAAGATATCTGCGCACAAATCGGTGAGTTCAACAGAAATAATAGAGCCGGTCTAGAAGGAACTTTGCACAGAATAAGTTGTATCAAAAACAAAAACAACAAAATTATTGGTTTGACAATGCGTGTTGGTAGATCTATTTTTGGAACCATCGAAATTATCAAAGATTGTCTAAACCAAGATAAATCTGTTTTACTTTTGGGACCACCAGGTGTTGGAAAAACCACAATGCTCCGTGAAGTTGCACACTATTTATCTACTCAAAGAGAAAAAAGAGTTGTTGTTATAGATACCTCAAATGAAATTGCTGGAGATGGAGACATTCCGCATAGCGCCATTGGTAGAGCTCGAAGAATGCAATTACCTTTTGATAAAGAACAACATGATGTAATGATTGAAGCAGTTGAAAATCATACTCCACAAGTAATAATCATTGATGAAATTGGAACCAAACAAGAAGCAGATGCTGCAAGCACTATTGCAGAAAGAGGAGTTTCTTTAATTGCTACTGCACATGGAAACAATATAGAAAACGTAATAGAAAACCCTCTCTTGCAAGATTTAGTTGGTGGAATCGAAACTGTCACTATCGGTGACGAAGAAGCCAAAAGAAGAGGTACCAATAAATCTATTTTAGAAAGAGCTTCAAATCCAACTTTTGATATTTGTGTAGAAATCATTGATAAATACACTGTAAATGTTCACAAAAATGTTGCTTATAGCGTTGATTCCATTTTACTTGGTAAAGCAATACCACCTGAACTCAGAAAACGTGATAAAGAAACAGACCAAGTAGTAATTCTTGAACAAACAGAAGAACTAGAAGAAATACAAGACTTTAGTTTTTCTAAAGATGGTAACAGCATTGCAGTTTATCCTTATGCGATTAGTAAATCACTTTTAAAAAGAGCTTTTTCAAGTATCAATAACTTAGATTTTAAGGTGGTACATACTTTAGACGAAGCAGATTTTATTTTTTCGCTCAAAAGTTATACTACAAGTGGCGCAAAAATAATTAGCATTGCTAAAGAAAGAGATATACCTATAAAAATAGTTGACGAAAACTCTCTTTCTGAAATAACACAAAGTCTTGAAGAACTAGTAAATGATCTCCCTTATTTAGAAAAATCATGGGGTAGAGCAAAGGCAAAAAGCCTGATTTTAGACAATTAATCATAGCTTTTCTAAAATCAGTTTACTTTATATATAGAAAATTTCACTTTGCTTAACCGAAGCTTAACTCTTTTGCGCTAAATAGTAACTAAGACGCATGAGGAAAAACGGCAATGCCATCAATAAAAGTTAAAAACGCAATCTCTGACCTTAAAGGATTAAAAACTATCGCAGCTGACAAGGCCGATAAAGCTTCATCTAGCCGTATTGATCAGCAAATACAAGCATCTCAAATTAAAGGCGCTGAATCAAGAATTACACAAGCTGAAGCATCAGTAACAAGATACGAACAACAAAAGGATAAAGCTGAAGATAAGTTAAGTCCCCCACCTACAAAAACAATACCAAGTGATGGTAAAAAAGGTGGATCAAAAACAGTTGTTGATGAAAGAGAAAAAGACAAATTACAAGCTCAAGTAAGAGCCGCAGATTTACAAATACAACAAGCGCAAGCTGCAGTAGAAGCAGCAAGAGCAGAAGCTGATGAACTTAAAGGAAACATACTGATTTCAGCTGGATTAACTGAACAACAAGCTAATGACATGGGTAGCTTGCAATCACAAATTGACGAACTAACAACTTTAGCAAATGATGAGCAAACTGATTTAACTTCTGACGATTACCAAAGCAAACTTAAATCAGCAAGTGATTTAACAAAACGACTAAAAGACGAACTGCCAGACAACGCTAACGCTGCCTTAGAAGATTTTTGGAAGGATGTTGGTGCAGGGTTTGATGAAATTCTACAAAAATTAACAGAGCAAACAACACCACCACCAGCTGATATCGGTGGCTCAGGATCAAATTACGCTAAATTCTTTACTGATATTGATCAAGGTTATGATGCAATCATAGCCCACCTTGAAACAAATGGAGAACGTGATGAAACTATTGCGATTTTAAGAGGCAACCAAAGCAGATTAACAAATAAATCTGATCTATATTTTGGTGGAATGAATGCACGTGATGAGAATTCTATGGTATCAACGCTTACCTATGTAAATGAATTAATGAGCAAAATCAATGCTGGTGAAGAAGCAATAACTGCTGAAGATATACAATTATTAATCAATAAATCAGATGAAACTACTGATGTTTTATTAAATCAAGGAAGAGACTTTGAGAATACTATTAGTATTTATCCAAATACAATAAAAACACATTTAGATACAATCAAAATTAACAACGAAGACAATGAACAGTTTATGGGATTCTATTCAAGAATAGAAGGCGTAATGGGTGATGCCGGTAATTCACCAGAACTACTAAAAGGCATTACAACTACTGAAGTTGACCAAATCAAACAATACTACGATTTAACTTTGGCAATAAAAGAAAAAATAAATGATGGTGACACTCCATCAGCAGAAGAAATGACACAGTTAATTAACGATGGTGATCAGATTTTAGATTTAATGATAAATAAGTTTGGCTTTACAGATGGTACAGACGGTCAGAGTAATACCGGTAACAGTAATGGTAATAGTTCAGGCAGTAGTAGTAGTTCAAGAGGCGGCAGAAAAGTAAAAGGGTAGAAGGGAAATAAAATGACAAGAGTAATTGAGAAAATAAAAAATAAAATATATGAAGAAAAGTTACTAGAAATTTATTCTGGCAAACAAAGTATTCTAGATGTTTTAAAATGCGCATATGCTCAAGAATTACATTTTATTCGCGGTGCCTATCTAAATAGTGGAACAGTTTTAATTTCTGCAGCCAGTGATAATATAACTGGTCTTTGGGAAATTTGTCTTGAAGTTGACCATGGAAAGGTTATATATAACTGTATGGATGCAGAAGGTAATAACATGAATATCTATAGTATCCCAAGCGATAAATATATAAAAGACAAAGAAAATTTAAGTGAATCAGAAATAAAAGCTATTCAAATTCAAGCTTCAAACTCTATAGATATCGATTTGAGAGATACTAGAAGTCTAAAAAAAGCAAAAGATTTATTTAAAAGAGATTATGTTTTAAAACACATTCCTCTATATCACTTAGAAGCAGATGATGCGGCAAGATTTTTAATTTGGCATATTAGAGCATATAGAAAAGTATTTTTAGAATATCAAAGAACATTTAAATTTCTTTGGGAAGGAACTAGTTTTAAAAATGCAAGAAGCTTGGTCGAAGCTTTATTAGAAAAAAACTTGGTAGATAAAAGTTTTTTTGAAATTGAACAAAGTGAACATATACCAGGTGCACACGTTGAAATTGATGGTGTTTTACAGCCAATCGAAAATCTTCAAGAAAAGGAATAATCATGAGCTTAGACATTCAACCAACTGTAGCAAAATCTGTAAGTAGTTCTGATAGTAGACTAGAATCTGCTTTAAATCAAAGGGGTAATCTATCAATCCTTGAGGCAAAATCTGCAGAATCAAAATTTATGGCAGAGGCTTCAAGTAGCAAGCAAAAAGTTTTCAGATCAGTATCTCAATACCAACAACAAGGTGGCGAAGAAAAAATGATGAGAGGACAACAACTTGTCAACTCTGGAAATGCTAAGAAAGCTATGGGTGGAGCTATTATGGGTACTGGTTTTGTAATGATTGCAACAGGACTTGTTTTTTTAGCAACTGGATTGGGTGCTGCTGCTGGTGCATCTATGCTTGCAGCAGGTATGGCTGCAGTCGGACAAGGCGTAGGGCAAATGATCATGGGTACTACAGATGTTGCCAATGGTCAAGGTGAGATGATGCGCGCACAAGAGATGCTCGATAAAGCAACTGAAAATGAAGTTTTAAGTAAACAAGAAGCCAAAGTAATTCGTAAAGAAATGAACAGATCTAAAATCCTTGAATTTAAAAAAGAAGCTTTAAAAGAACTAATTGACACAATTAGACCACAACTTGAAGAACTCGGCATCAACACTGAAGAAATGGATGAAAAAGAGCTTAGCAAATGGTTTGACAAGATGTTTGAAAAAGGTGCTGAGACCCTAGCTAATGGTGGCATGCTAGAAACTAATCTAGATGATGCAGATGGTAATCCATTATTTTTTAATAACGATGGCGAAAAAGTTGAAGGGACTTTTTACTTTTTCAAAGATGAAGAAAGTGGAGATTATTTTCAAGTTGAGCCAGCAATGGACGATGATGGCAACATTATGACTGGTGCTCTTGGTGAACCATTATTACTTGATGGTAGTGCTAAAAAAGTTGATGATGGAGATTTAAAAGCATATTTAGATCTACAATTTCAATTTGTTGATCTTGCAAAAACACTTTCAAGACAATTAGGTACAACAGATGTTAATGATTCAGGTGAAGAAACTTACACTCCTTATGACCCTGATAATATTGCACATATGCAAGAATTTTCAGACCTAGTTAAAAAAAGTAATTTTGAAGCAATTGAATCAGGACAAGTGGAAGGACCCGTAAAAGTTATACATGAAGATGGTAATATCTTTTTACAAAAATGGGATTGGGTAAATGATATTCCAATTGGTATTAAAGTACCTTTTGCAGAAATAACTGGTGGTACTTTAGAGAATGGTGGTGCAGTAACTCGTAGCAACGACCAATTAGGATCAATAGAAGCTTATCAAGGATCAATAGAAAGAAGTCAAGCGGCTCTAGAAGAACTTGGACTTGGAGTTGGCAGTAAAAGCTTTAATTTACTTGCTGGACAAAACAATTTTGAGTTAAGAGCCCCTCTTCAAGGTGTTGGCGATTTAGGATTCGGGAACATGAGTGGAAGAAATAGTGATGCTTTCCAGCAGTTCCAAGGTTTGGGTGCCGCTGTGGCACAATCAAGAGAAACAAGCATTCTTGATTCACAGCAAAGTGACGAAACAAATAATGGTAATGCTTAAGTTGAAAAAATTAACGTAACCATAATTCGTTTATGATAAAAAGGACAAAAGAATGAGTACAGACTTACAAGGATCAATATCAGCAGCAATATCACAAGCAAATGCAAAAGCTGCAGAAAAAACAGAAGGTAACTTTAGTCAAGATATAGCGAAGGATCAAGTCGCTAAGGCACAAAATAGAATCAGTGTAGCTGAAGCAAAAGTACAAAAACATCAAGTTGGAATAGCCGAAATAGATGAACAACTAGCACCGCCCCCAACTAAAGAAGTCTCGACAGGTGGTAAATCTGGTGGTACAAAAAAAGTAGTGGACACCGATGAAGTAAGAAGATTAGAAAAATCAAAAAAGAACATTCAAGGTCAACTTAATACAGCTCAACAAGAAGTTGCCAATGCAAAAGCAGAAGCACAAGCAGCATCAAACAAAGCACTCGAACAAGCTGGTATTAATTCAGAAACTCAAACTGAAATTGATACTTTACTTTCTAAAGCTGAAAGTATTAAAGAATCACTTTCTAAGGGAGAAACAGTTGCAGATTCTGATATTGAAAATCTTACACAAGATTTTGCAGCATTATCAAATAATCTCACCAAAGAAGATAATAAAGGTGGTATTTTATCCGAAGCATTATATAAACCTATGGCTGATCATTTTAAAGATATTAGTGAACTTCTGAAAAATCCTGTTGAGGCAGACAATGGCAACGACACTACTGATGCAGATGATACGACTGGTGCAGATGCTACGACTGGTGCAGATGCTACGACTGGTACAGATGCTACGACTGGTGCAGATGCTACGACTGGTGCAGATGCTACGACTGGTGCAGATGCTACGACTGGTGCAGATGCTACGACAGCTAATGCTAATAATGCAACTAATGCAAATGCGGCAAGCTCATCAACTGCAACAAGTACTGATGCAGATGATACAATCACCGCAACTAGTAATGGTTAATTTTTCAAAACAAATAGTTAAGAATTTGCAAGTGCAAGATTTTAAAGAGTTATTCAAAAACACAATGTGATTAGAACCACTCTAACAAATTATCAAAGAGCTACTGTTTTTTTTATTAAAATGCAGAAAACTATAGAAGAAATGAACGAATCCACTAACTATAACGAGTGATTTCATTTTTTTTCTTCAAGCCTCTCTCTGAACTTTTTTAAAGTATCACGATAGAAAGCTGCTTTTTCAAAATCTAAATCCTTCGCTGAATCATGCATTTGAGCTTCTAGTTTATCAATCGCCCTAATTAATTCTCTTTTACTTAGTTTTTCAAGTGGTTTATCTAAGATTGAATCAAGCAGTTCGTCTGCAATTCTTTTTTCTTCTTCGTCGCTCACACTAAAAGCATCTAATATAGGATTTGAAACTGATTTTAAAATTGTTTTTGGAACGATCCCATGTTCTTCATTATATTTAAGCTGAATCTCTCTTCTTCTAATAGTTTCATCAAGTGCATACTTCATGCTTTTGGTTTCTTTATCAGCAAAAAGCACAACTTTAGAATCTGCATTTCTTGCGGCTCTACCAATCATTTGAATAAGAGTTCTATTGTTTCTTAAAAAACCTTCTTTATCAGCATCCATAATACAAACCAAAGCAACTTCAGGTAAATCAACACCTTCTCTTAAAAGATTCACACCAACTAAAACATCATATTCATTTTTTCTTAAATCATTTAAAATTTTCATGCGTTCCAAAGATTTAATTTCACTGTGCAAATAACGAGCTCGAACTTCATGGTCTAATAAAAAATCACTTAAATCTTCAGCCATTTTTTTTGTC
>Ga0181568_10003703_pt1 | contig 13723 bp, 10 predicted proteins | sample 101ome_20_FD_133758 | JGI IMG/M metagenome (GOLD analysis project Ga0181568, IMG submission 133758) | Coastal salt marsh microbial communities from the Groves Creek Marsh, Skidaway Island, Georgia - 101404AT metaG (megahit assembly) | ecosystem: Environmental > Aquatic > Marine > Intertidal... | reverse complement strand
CTACAAAAGGAAGGTCTATCATTCCTTCTTGATCAATAAGATATGTATTATCTAAATCATCTGTATCAGTTAAATTTATAGAAATAGAGTCTGCTGGTCCTAAAATATATTCATAATTATAATCGTAAATTTTTGAAAATTTTTTTACTTTATAATCGACTTCTTCTACTTTTCTCTTATTATAAAAATCAATATCCATCTCCGATAAAGAATTGATATTGACGACATTGATGCCAACATCTTTAATTGAGTATTCGCTCTCAATTATTTTTTTATTTTGTTTTTTTTTATCAGGAGATTTATTAATACCTGGCAGTGATACACAGCTGTTTAAAAAAAATAATAAAATAATGAAGTATTTTAATAAATTTTTAACCGGCCACATATTGATATTAATATAATAAACAACCAAACCTTCAAACAATTTGAATAACAAAAATGAGTTATATTATGGACATTTTTCCCTAATATTTACCTAATTATTGAATTTATTTAATAAAAGAAATAAAAAACATATTGACTATGATTGATAGAATAAACTCTTTAATTAATGTTTTTGATGTAGGAGACTTAAAATTTTTCTTCTTAGTTGCAAAAAAAAATATCAAAAATTTAATAACTCTATCATTAATATTCTCTCTGTTAGTTTTTTTAATTTCATCAAATCAAGAAAAAAAATTCCTTAGCAAAGCTACAATAGTTATAGAACCTGATGATAATAAAATCGTAAATATTGAGGAGGTTTATTCAATAGAAGCGCAAAGCAATAGGATTAACAATCAAATGGCAATATTAAAAAGTGATGAAGTCCAAGAGTATATTGTTAAAGACAAAAAAAATTCAATGAAATTTAAAAATTTATATTCCGAAAATAAACAAAATTTTTTTCAAAGAATTTTCACCAAAAAGCAAGATGTTAATGAGGATTTTTTAAAATTAATTCTTACTGAAAATTTTTCAGTTAGAAATATACCAAGGAGTGATGTACTTGAATTATCCTTTGTATCAACAAATCCAAAAATTTCACAACTTGCTTTAGCATCAATAATTGAATCATATCAAAGGTATGAAATTGATAGCAAAATTCAAATAACTAATTACGCAAATCAAAAAATTACTGAAAGATTGAAAGAACTCGTTGCACAAATGGATGTAGCTCAAAAAAAATTATCTAATTACAAAAGAGAAAATAACTTAGTTGATACAGGAAATGTTAAAGAACTTAAAATAAAAGAAATTCAATCAATATCATCAAGGATAGTTGATGCCAAAAAAAATTATCAAGAGCAACAAAACGATTTGCTGTCCATAAAAGTTGCAGATGGTGATGTAGATGCATTGTTAGCAATTAAAGATTTAAGATCAAGAGAAGAAATATCAAATATTAAAGCTAGCTTAACAGCTAATGAGAGTAACATTCAATCTTTATCTTTAATATATACAGACAAACACCCAAAAATAATACAAGCTAATGATTTAAATCAAAATCTCAAAGTTCAATTGAAAGATATTTTAGATGAAAATATTCAACAAAAAGCTTTTGAATTGAGTAATTTAGACAATTTCATAAAATTATCAGATCAGGAGCTTCAAAAAGCGACTGATGAGCTAAGAATTATAGAAGAAAAAGAGGCTGGCATGCTAAAATTTTCAAGAGAGGTTGAAAGTAGCAGAAAACTATACGAGTCATTTTTACAAAGAGTTAAAGAAACTAATGAAGCACAAAATTTGCAGGTATCTAAATTAAAAGTAATAGAGACACCAAATTTGCCTTTGAAACCTTTTTCACCACAACCAATAAAAAATTTTCTTTTAGCTTTTTTAATTTCCTTTATTGGAGTTTATGGATTGTTGTATTTCAGAGAAATGAATTCTTCTGTAATAAAAAGTCCAGAAGCCATAGACTCTCTAAAAATACCTCAAATCGGGATACTTCCTAGAGTAGATAAATTAAAAAGAGGATATCATATATTGCAGATGTTTGTTGAAGATGGTGCTTCAAGTTTCGCTGAAGCAATAAGGTCTTCAAGAGCAACAATAGAGTCAAAATTTTCAAAAAATAGAAGTTATATGGTTACCTCATCAAATCCATCTGAGGGAAAAACAACATATGCATTTAATCTTGCACTCTCATTAGAAAAGGCAAACAAAGTGTTATTTATTGAAGCAGACATTAGAAGACCATCTGTATTAAATGGATTTTATCAGTTTGATAGAGAAATCCTAGGTTTAGGTGAGATAATTACTGGGACAGCACAATTTAATGAAGCAATTTTTAAAGTTCCAGGTACAGAGTTAGATATTATTACTTCCGGTGAAAAAAGATTTGATATGTCTGATATCGTAAACAAAGAGCAGATTAAAAAATTCTTGGATGTTTTAAAATTGGAATACGATTATGTAATTGTGGACTCTCCACCAGTGCAACCAGTCTCAGATACATTGATTTTAACACAAGCATCAGATTATAATTTATTTGTTATTAGGTCTGAAGAAACTAGAACAGCTTCATTCATGTCATCAATCAAAAAAATTCAAAATGTTGGCGCTAAAATTAGTGGTATAGTTATTAATGATTTAGATACATCAAAAGATAGTTATTATAGTTATTATTACAGTTATTCGCCAGAGTATTACAATAAAAGTTAACGATGTTTCGGCTTGAAAAAGTTTTTCAAAACGATGACTCTGGATATATTTTATTTTCAAATTTTATAAAATCTTTAATACTTTTAGTAACAAGTTATACATTTGTTATATTAAGTGATTATTCAATTTATGACTTAACTGATTATCAAATATATAAAAATTCTAATTATTTTTTATATTCTATTATATTATCAATAAATTACTTTATATTTTCATTTTTTTTAAAAAATGTAAAAGAATACAAAAAAAATTTCCTATCATTTTTAAAAGAAGATTTTTATAATATTTGTATTTCAGTTATTTGTACGTTTGCTATAATTTTTATTTTCAGAATTAATTTTAGATTAGAATTAAATTTTATTAATTTATTAATTTTCCATATTGTATTTTTATTTTTAGTAAAACTATATTTCAATAATCTTTACCAGCAATTAATTGATAAAAATATAATACAAAAAAATATAATGTTAGTCGGAACTTATAAAGAAGTTAAAAAAATAATTTTAGAAAAATTTGATAAAATTTTTGTTTTTAAATGTTGTATAATTACTGATATCGAAAATTTAGATCGCAAAATAATAAAAAGTGAAATTAAATTTCCTATATTTAATAAAGATGAAGATATTAGATCTATTTTAGAATACCATTCATTAGGTCAAATCTGGATACTTAATGGGGATACAAAAAATAATTCAAATGTTTTGTCAAAAATTTTTAAATTTTCAGTAGATACATTAAATGTAAAATTAGAAAATATTCCTAATTTAAAGGGTAAAAAACTTTTAGCTAATAAATATGATTTTGAATTTTATGAGATGTCGAGATTTTATGGAGTTAATTTATTTTTAAAAATTTTGATTGACAAATTTTTTTCTTTAATTTTTTTAATATTAGCTATACCATTGTTAATATTTTCTGCATTAGCAATATATTTTGAAGATGGTTTTCCAATTCTATTTACTCAAAATAGAACTGGGTGGGATGGAAGAAGATTTAAGATTTATAAACTCAGATCATTAAAAAAAATACAATTTGACAAGACAATCCAAGTAAAACAAGGCGATAAAAGACTTTTAAAAGTTGGAAGATTGATAAGGAGATATAGCATAGATGAACTACCTCAATTTTTTAATGTATTAAAGGGTGATATGTCGATAGTTGGTCCAAGACCTCACATGGTTGAGCATGATATTCATTATTCAAATATTTTTAATAATTTTTTAAAAAGACATAAGTGCAACCCTGGATTAACTGGATGGGCACAGGTTAATGGCTTAAGAGGATCGACTCCGAAAGCAGAAATTATGAAAAGACGTATGGAATTTGATTTATGGTATTTAAATAATTGGACGATTTGGCTTGATATATATATTATTTTTAAAACATTTTATGCCTTAATAAAATTTAAAGGTGATTAATTTGTTTCTTGTTAAAGAAGATAATTTATTTATAAATTTTGATATTATTATTTATTAAAAGCTTTAAAAGTTGAAAAAAAAAATAGCTATAGTTTTTCTCACATTTAATTCAGAAAAAACTTTATTAAAATCTTTAATTAACGCAACTAAGATTTCTAAAGAAATTTTTATAGTTGACTCTTATTCAAACGATAAAACAATTGATATATGTAAAAAATTTAAATGTAAAATTTTTAAAAGAAAGTTTGAAAATTATTCCAACCAGAGAAATTGGATTATTAATAAACTTAACAGAAAATATTTCTGGCAATTACATATAGATGCTGATGAGATTTTAGATACTCAATGTATAAATGCAATCAATAAAATTATAATTAATGAAAAATTAAAAGAAAAAGTTTTTTTAATTCGGAGAAAATATTATTTTTTAGGAAAAAAAATTAAATATTCAGGACTAAATGAGTGGCACTTAAGACTTTTTCAATCATTTTCTGTAAAATGTGAAAATAGACTGTACGACCAACATTTTATAACAAAATTTAAATTATCAAAAATTTTATCGGGGTTTATTCATGAGAATGATAGACTCAATCTAAATCAATGGAAAAAAAAACATATTAAATGGGCAGAATTTGAAGCTAAAGAGGTTTTAAAAAAAAGTAATAAAATAAACCGTTTTAATAAATTAAGTGATCCTAGACACTCAACAAGAAAATCAAAAACTTTCTTTTATAAAATGCCTTTATTTCTAAGATCATTTTTTTATTTTATATATAGATATTTTTTTAAATTGGGATTTTTAGATGGAAAAAACGGAATTCTTTTTTGTTTTTATCATGCTTTATGGTATCGATTATTAATTGATTATAAAATATATATAAATAAAAAAAAAATTAATTAACAAAACAAATAAATGCAAATTAGTTACAAAAAAAGAAAGTCTATTGAAAAAATTTTAAGAAGATCTCCAGATATAATTTCGAACTTTATAATCAATTTAATTAATCCTTTAAGAAAAAAATATGTTAAAAACAATATTCATCCAAAATGGATAACTTTATTTATCACTAATTTTTGCAGTGCTAGATGTGAGCATTGTTTTTATTCAAAAGAGTTAAATAATAAAATAGAAGAACTTAATTTAGAAAATTTAAAAAAAATATTTTGCTCTTTGAAAAAACCATTAAATACACTGAGAATTACTGGAGGAGAGCCCTTTTTAAACAAAAACATAGACGAATTTATTATTTTTTTAGATAAAAAAAAAATTAGCAAAAAAGTTAGTATAACATCTCACGGCATGATACCAAATTTAGATAATAGAGTTAAAAAAATTTTACAAAATATCAAAAATATACGTCTTCATATTGGTATTTCTTTAGATGGACTTCAAGAAACACATGACGCATTTAGAAAAATTAAAAATGGATTTAATCTTGCAACAAAACATTTAAAAGATTTTAAACAATTATCTTTATTAAATTCAAATTTTACATTTAGCACAACAACCTCACTAATTAGAAAAATTGTTTCAAAACAAGACAAAAAAAAAACATTTGAATTATTTGATTTATTAAATTATTTGAAAAATAATATAGGCGTGTCTAACGTTGGTTTTGATCATGTAAGAACTATCGAAAGTGATGTATTTAATGTTCCAAAAGATATTATTAGCAATTTTGGTCTTCCACCAAAAAAAAATAATGAAATTAAATTAAAACACACAAGAGAAGATGAAGTTAATTTAAATATAGATGAAATTGGAAAAGTTAATGAAAAATTGAAAAGCAGTGGTTTCCTCAAAAATGACTATTTAACCATGAGACGTCTAGAAATTGAACATCAGATTATATCAACAAAAAAACAGGCTCTTGAATGTTTAGCAGGTTATGTTGATTGCGTGATATATCCCTCCTTAGATGTTGCTGTCTGTGAGTCCACTAAACCTTTTGCTAATTTAAAACATTATAACTATGATTTAGTTTCAATTTTAAGATCTAAAGAAGCTGAGGTTACAAGGGCTAAAACAAGAAAATGTAGTTGTACTCACCCATGTCATCTTTCAGATTCATTAGCCTATGATACAAATTTTTTAAAAGAATTTTTTTCTTCAAAACGAGATCCAAATAATATTTGATGTCTAAAAATTTTGTATCAATTATAATTGTTACTCTAAATAGAAAAAAAGAATTAGTGAATTGTATAAATTCTATCACAAAACAAAAATATAATTATTTTGAAGTAATCGTTATTGATAATAATAGTTCTGATGGATCTGTAGAAGAATTACGAAAAAAATATCCATTTGTAAGAATTTTTAAAACAAAAAAAAATTTAGGAACAAGTTATACAAGGAATGCAGCTTTAATTTTTTCTAGAGGAGATATTGTATGGTTCTTAGATAGTGATGTTTACTTAAATGATAAAAATATAATGAAACAGATGGTTAAAAAAATTATTAATGGAAAAGATGCTTTAGGAGGAGAAGCAATATTAAATAATCAAGATGAAATTGTTGGAAATAAAAAGCTTATCTTATATCCAAATGGAATGATAAAAGGTCAAATTTATTTAAATAACAAAGATAGCAAAACAAAGGTATTACCAACTTGTAATTTAATGATAAAAAAAAATTGTATTATTGACATTGGTGGATTTGATCATTTTTATTTTTTTTATTTAGAAGATTTAGACCTCACTCTAAGATTAAATAATTCTGGATATTCTTTATATTCTCTAGGAAATTGTGGAGTAGTTCATTATTTCTCAAAAAAAACAAGATTCAATAATTTATATATCTCAGGTAAAAATAGAACATATTTTGTACTTAAGAATTTAGGTATAATTAATTTATTGCTGCTACCATTTTTAGATTTAATATATATTTTTGATTTTAAAAATTTGTTTAAAATATATAACAAAGTTTTAAGTGATGATAGAATAGAAAATTCTCGTATAAAAATAAAAAATAAAAATTTTAGTTTTTTTTCATTAAAAAATGTTTTTTTTTTAATCATAAATAAATTTCTATCAATGATATATTCCTATATTTTTATACCTTATTTTTTAATTAGATCGAAAAGTATAAGAAGAAAAATTAACTTTTTAAATTTAGTAAACATTAGTGACTTTAAAAAAATTAGTTAATATAAAAGCAAATAAAAAAATACTAAGAATCATAACCACCTTAGACCCAAGTTATGGTGGACCTTCAAATGCAATAATTTCTAGTACATTAATGTTAAAAAAAAAAGGATATGATGTAGAAATTTTAACTAGCGATCTAAAAAATCAAACTTTTTACAAAAAAAAAGATATTAAAATTTATAACATTGGATCTCATTTCTTTAGTAAATCATTTAATTTTAATATATTTTTTTGGTTATTAAAAAATAGATTTAAATATACCCATTTTGTAATACATGGCATATGGGAAATAAATTCTCTTGCAGCTAGGATTTTGCTAAAAAAAAAATATTACATTTTTACTCATGGCATGCTTGATAATTTTTTTTCCACACAAAAATTTAAAAGTATAAAAAAAAAAATATATTGGAAATTAATTGAAAGAAAAAATTTAATTTTAAGTAACTCAATTTTATTGACATCAAAGTTAGAGAAAAAATCATTAGTTAAAACTTATGTAAATACGCTCGGTATTAAAAAAAAAGTAATAAACTATGGAATCATTAAACCAAATTTTAATAAAAAAATTGTAATTAAAAATTTTTACAAAAAATTTCCTAAATTAAAAAATGTTTTTTTTCTAATTTATATAGGTCGTTTTCATGAAAAAAAGGGGTGTGATATAATAATTCAATCATTAAAAAAAATTAGCAATAAAAATTTTGATTTAAAATTATTTCTTGCCGGTCCCAACAATAGTTATAAAGGATATTTGAAAAATCTTACTAAAAATTTAAATTTAGATAAAAAAATTATTTGGAGTGGTGCAATTTATGGTGATCTTAAATGGGGAGCAATTTCTGCTTCTAATGGCATGGTTCTCTGTTCACATGGAGAAAACTTTGGCGTATCAATTGCCGAATCATTATCATGCTCAAAACCTGTAATAATATCTAATAAAGTAAATATTTATAAAGAAATACATTCTAGCAAATCAGGTTTTGTTACTAAAGATAATATTCAATCATTTTCCAAGGCTTTAATTAAATTTATTAAATTAAATAAAAGAAGTAGATTAAAAATGTCAACTAACGCTTTAGCATGTTTCAAAAAATATTTTGATATAGAAAAATCTGAAAATGGTTTAGAGAAAATATTTAAATAAAATTTCTTCACAAATAGATTTAGAAATTTTTTTATTTTTTAAAATTTCTACTAATTTTTAAAGTATAAAAAAATAAACCTATTGAAAAAAAAGTTATTGCTTGCGTCGTTAACTGTCCTGTTATTTGAACTAAAATAAGTTGTAGAGATATATAAACACTAAAAATAAAAGGAAATATAAATTTTTCTTTAACAAAAAAAATAAAAGTTTTTGACATTATTAAAATTGATATAAAAAATTTTATTAATAAAATAATAATACCAAATAAGCCCCCTTCTCCAATCATTCGATCACTTTCAAACTCACCCAACATAAATCTTGTATTATCAAAGAAAAAGCTTGCAATATTACTTCCGGCCCCCAAACCATTTCCTAAAAAAACAAAATTTTCCCAACTTTCATTAGATCCATGGATCATTTGAAAAACTCTAATAACTGTTGATTCAGATAGAGATGCCACATAAAAACGCTCAATCATTGAATTAAAGGGTGTAGGAAATAATAAATATGAAAGTATAAGTAAAAAAAATAATAATATTAAACTTTTTAAATTTTTATTAAAGTTATCAAAAATTATTTTTAATAAAAAATATAAAAAAATTATTAAAACTGAATACAAAATAACCTGTCTAGCACCAGAAAATATAATTGCTATTAGGAAACATATTGTAATTATAAATTTAATTTTATTTTTACTAAATATTTCAATAAAAGATTGTTCAAAAAGCAAAATCACCAAAGGAAATAAAAATTTTAAATATTGAACATGTCCATAAAAGTAGCTAAATGTGCCTGTCGTTCTTGGGACACCCGATACCACAAATGCCGTATATGAATCTTTTATAAAATTTTTATAAGTTACATAATCTAAATTGTATGTTGCCTGTAAATTAATAAAGTGATCTATAGGTAAATTAGCTTGCAATGTCGTTAAAATGCTAATTGGTATTATGGTGAATAGTATTATTTTAATTAAATTTATAAAACTTTGATTATCTAAAAATCTATATATAAATAACGACAACCAAGGATATACGATATAATTTCTTAAACCAATCAAACAAACAAAAAAATTAATATCTAAAAAAGTTATTTGAATAATAGACCAAAAAAGAACTATAAAAGAAAATCTTAAAAGAAGTTTTTCTTGCCATTGTTCAAATAAAAAAACTCTTTTAATTGTTCCATAAAACAATGAATATAGTATCAGTAAATCTCTTAAGAAAATTATTTCAAAATTAACTCCAGGAAATATCCATTTCCTTATAGAACCTTCTAAAAGAATATATAAAAAAATTATAATTAGTAAATTTTTATTAAAAAAAATCTTTTTAAGCATTAGATAGGATATCTATAATTTTAATAAAAATTTTATTTTTGTCTTTGTATGGTTGCTTGAATTTTTAATCATTAAAGTACCAAGTATAAAATAAATTAAAAAAAATAAAATAAAATCTAAAAATTTAAAATTTAATATTTGATTGTTAACAAATAAAAAACAAAGAATAAAAATGTACAAAAGACTTAAAAAACTCAAATAAAAAATTTTTACATTCATCTTTATATTTATTTTTTTCATTAATATATTAGTTTTTTTAAGGACTATTATAAAAATTAAAATTTCAGCTATACAAATCCCCAAACCAACAGATGTCAGGCTTAAACTTTTATTAAAAAAAAAAATAAAAAATATAGTGACTAGAAAATAAGCAATTGAATTAAAAAGAATTGTATAATTTAAATTATTTGAAATTAAAATCAATTTTAATGGATTATAAATAGCATAAATCATTAGACTAAAGTTTAAAAATAAAAATAACAATGAATTAAAATCTACTTTACCCATCGTCCATAAAATAAATAAATCTGGAATCAAAATTTGAATAATAATTAATGATGGAAATAAAAATAAAAATAGTAAAATCAAATAAATCTCAATATAGTAATTTAATTTGATTTTATCTTTTTTTATGAATATTAATGAAAATTCCGGGATAAAAAATTCCTTCATACCATCAATAAATTGCCTATATATGTTAGAGACAGTTCTTATAGTCGAAAATGTTACAACCATTAAAGGATTAAATAAAAATGATATAAAATATCTTAAACCTTGTGTACTAAAATTTTCAAAAATATGTTTAAACAAAATTATAAATGAATTTAAATAGTAAATTAAGCCTTTTGTTAAGTTTAATTCAAATGATATATTTTGCTTTTTTAAGTAGAAAAATAAAATTATATATATAAAAATAAAATACAAGATATCTATTAAAGCAACAGAAATTATTGTTTCAAATAATTTAAAATTATAAAAAAAAACCAAAATTAGGGGTACTATCATGTTTGCAATTCTTCTAATCGTGTTTCCTATAGAAAAAAAATGATAGAAACCCATTAGTTTTAACATGTCAGTAAAAAAATTTGTTATAGAGCTAGAAAACATAACAAGAATTGCAAATATAATTAAAACAAAATTCCATTCACTAAAATTTTTATTTGAAATATTTAATAATTTGTTTGTAAATAAAAAGTTTTTATCAAGTAATAATAACCCAATTATTAAAAGTGAATTAAAAAAACAAAACGGTATACTAGATAGAATATTTGAAAATAATTGAAATTTTTTTTTTTTTCCCGCAGCAAAATTTTTATTATAAACATATTCAGAGAGAGATAAATTTGGTAAAAAAATTAGACCTATTGATACCTGAAATAGTAACCAGTAGGCATAATTTTCAACACCCCACTTTAAAATAAATATTGGTACAGCTATTAAATTAAAAGTTATCATTGCTGTAATCTCAAACCATTTAGAAACAACTGTAATGAATATTTTTTTTTTTAGTTTCATTTTTTTTTTTATTAATTTAAAAACAAAATATTATTTAAATTTAAAGTTTTTTAAAATGTTAAAAAAAATAATTAAATCTTTAATCCCAAATATTTTAATTCTCTGGTATTCCCTAAAACCTTTATCAAAGAGAAAATGTCCTATATGTAATAATTATGGTTATTTTAGTGCATTTGGAATACCACCAAGGGTAGACTCACAATGTAAAAAATGCAAAAGTGTTGAAAGACATAGATTATTATATGTATCATTAAAAAGAAAAAAAATTCAGAATCATTTTAAAAAAGATTCTAAAATTTTGCACTTTGCTGCTGAAAATTGTTTAAAAAATTTCTTTAAAAAAAAATATAAAAATTATTTAACTGCTGATCTATTTGAAAAATCTGATTTAAGAATAAATATAGAAAAAATTAATCTCCCATCGAATTATTACGATGTAATAATTGCAAACCATGTATTGGAACATGTTAATGATTTAAAATCATGCAGGGAAATAAGAAGAATTTTAAAAACTAACGGTATTTTTATAAGTTCAGTTCCTATTATTGATGGATGGAAAAAAACATATGAAAACAAAAAAATAATTAAAAAAAAAGAAAGAATTTTACATTTTGGCCAACATGATCATGTAAGATATTATGGATCCGATTTTCCTTTGAGAATTAAAAAGAGTGGTTTAAAAATTTTTGACATTTATTCAGCTAAGCCGGACGATATAATAAAATATGGATTATTAAGAGGTGAGAAAATTTTTTATTTTTGTAAATAAAAAAATTTAAAATATTAGAGGACTAATTGTTTTTACTATTACTTTTATTAAAAAACAGCTTTATCTTAGGAAGTAATTACTTAAAATAAATATTACTTATCATTTAAATCAAATGGAAAGTATATGAAATTCAACAAAAAAATAAAATTTTTAGATATAATATTCCATGATATTTATCATGAAGATATCAAATTACTTTTTAAATCTAATGGGTTATTTGTATTTCCGGCAGCGGAACCATTAGCAAATTTTAAAAAAAATTCCCCTTATCACAAATCTTTAATTTATTCGGACTATGTTTTTTTTGATAGCGGATATTTTGTTCTACTTATAAAACTTATTAAAGGAATAAGTGTAAAAAAACTTTCTGGGTATAAATTTTTAAAAATTTTTTTAAAATTTTTAAAAAAAAAAAAAAATAAAGTTTTATTAGTAGATCCATCAATTAAAATTTCTAAAAATAATATTAGATTTTTTAAAAATTTGGGAATTAATAAAGTAAAATCCTATATTGCGCCATTTTATAAAAAAAATTCTATAACAGACACGACGCTAATTAGATATATAAACAAATTTCAACCAGATAATATCATTATTAATTTAGGTGGAGGTGTTCAAGAAGTTTTAGGATTTTATGTTAAATCAAATATCAAATATAAGCCTAAAATCATTTGTACAGGAGGAGCTATATCTTATTTCACAGGTGATCAAGCACCTATAAGCGATTTTATAGATAAATACTATCTTGGATGGTTTTTTAGAATATTATTTAAACCAAAAGTTTTTATCCCTAGATATTTGAGTGCAATTCTTCTATCTATAAGGGTATTTAAAAATAAAGTTGAAATAGTAAAATAAATTTATGAAAAAAGATAAAAAAGTTTTAATTGTTGGCGCAGGTGGTTTTATAGGTGGTCATCTTGTTAAAAAAATTTTAGATAATGGAAATTCAGTTGTAGCAACAGATATAAAACCAAAAGAATATTGGTTTCAAGATTTTGATATTGTTGAAAATCATTACTCAACAGATATGAAAGATATTTCAAATTGTAAAAAAGTTACAAAAGACGTTGATTATGTATTTAATATGGCATGCAATATGGGTGGAATGGGATTTATTGAAAATAATAAAGCTGAATGTATGCAATCAGTTTTAATTAATACTAATTTATTAATTGCATGTAATGAAAACAAGGTTCAAAGATATTTTTTTTCCTCTAGCGCATGCGCTTATAACAAAACAAAACAGCAAGATGTTTTTATCGAAGGCTTAAAAGAAGAAGATGCTTATCCTGCTGATCCAGAGGATGGATATGGATGGGAGAAATTGTTTAGTGAGAGAATGTGTAGACATTTTATGGAAGATTACGGTCTTGAAGTTAGAGTTGCAAGATATCATAATATATACGGACCATATGGAACGTATGATGGTGGTAGAGAAAAAGCTCCAGCTGCTTTATGTAGAAAAGTAATACAAGCTAGAAAAGATAAGAATGATACAATTGATGTTTGGGGAGATGGCGAACAAACTAGAACTTTTTTATATGTAGATGAGTGTGTTGAGGGAACCTTAAGATTATTCGAGTCTGATTATTCAGAGCCAGTAAATATTGGTAGTGATGAGCAAGTTTCAATTAATCAAATGATAGGAATTATAGAAGGAATATCAGGTGGGGGAGAATTTAAGAAAAATTATCAATTAGATAAACCAAAAGGTGTAAGAGGAAGATCAAGTAATAACG
>Ga0181568_10003701_pt1 | contig 13728 bp, 18 predicted proteins | sample 101ome_20_FD_133758 | JGI IMG/M metagenome (GOLD analysis project Ga0181568, IMG submission 133758) | Coastal salt marsh microbial communities from the Groves Creek Marsh, Skidaway Island, Georgia - 101404AT metaG (megahit assembly) | ecosystem: Environmental > Aquatic > Marine > Intertidal... | reverse complement strand
GAAAGACCGGGACTTATTCCATCCTCAGAGACCAGAGAGCCAATTGTAGATACAATTGTTGATGACAAGGAAAAGGTTGTAAAACTTGTTGCAGAGATTCCTGGGGTTGAAAAATCTGATGTGAAAATCACTGTACATGAAAAAACAGTAAATATTTCAGCAGAAAATGGAGACAAAAAATATCACGTAGACGTTCCATTAGAACACAAAGTTGATGAAAATTCAGCCAAAGCTTCATACAAAAATGGAATTTTGGAACTAGTCTTCAAACAAATTTCCCAAGAAAAGCCAAAGGGAAAAACTGTGGAGGTTGAATAAATCTCCCTTTATTTTTTGGTGATGAAAAATGAATGAAATTACATTAAAGATTGCAGAAATTCCAAAACATCATGTTGGACGTGGACGAGCGTTAGTTGACCCCAAGTTCTTGGAGGATACAAATTGGACTACAGGACAAATTTTGGAATTAACATTTAACAAAAAAACACATGTAAAATTATGGCCTGGAAGTACAGAAGATTATGGTTCTGGATTAGTAAGAATTGATGGTGTCACAAGACAAAATATCGGAGCTGGAATTGATGATAAGATCAATATAAAATCAGTAGAAGCTGTTGAAGCAGAAGAAATTACAATTTCACCAACTGAAAAAATTAATGTTGATGGTCTTGAAGATTACATGAGATACAATTACCAAAATCATGTATTCACATCTGGGGATACAATATCACTCAACACACAAATGGGTTCAAAAATACAATTTGTAATCACTTCAACAAAACCATCAAAACCAGTAATTGTGACCGAGTCAACAATTTTCAAATTGGGTGAAATGACAAAATCAATCGATTCTTCAATTCCTAGAATTACTTATGATGAATTAGGAGGACTCAAAAATGAAGTTCAAAAGATTCGTGAGATGGTTGAGCTACCAATGCGTCATCCTGAATTATTTGAAAAAATAGGAGTTGATGCACCAAAAGGAGTACTTCTCTACGGACCACCTGGAACTGGAAAGACTTTGCTTGCAAAAGCAGTAGCTGGTGAAACTAATGCCCACTTTATCTCTCTTAGTGGACCTGAAATCATGGGAAAATTTTATGGTGAAAGTGAAGAACGAATTCGTGAAATTTTCAAACAAGCTGAAGATAATTCCCCAAGTATAATCTTCATTGATGAAATTGATTCAATTGCTCCTAAACGAGATGAAGTTTCAGGAGAAGTTGAAAAAAGAATTGTTTCTCAACTTTTGACATTAATGGACGGAATGAAAAGTAGAGGTAAAGTTGTTGTAATTGCTGCAACAAATAGACCTGATTCAATAGATCCTGCATTAAGAAGGCCAGGAAGATTTGATCGTGAAATAGAAATTGGAATTCCAGATCAAGAAGGACGTAATGAGATTCTTTCAATTCATACCAAAGGAATGCCAATTAATGAAAATGTTGATCTAAAACAAATCGCAAAAACAACACATGGATTTGTTGGAGCTGATCTTGAAGTTCTAGCTAAAGAAGCGGCAATGAGATCACTAAGAAAGATTATTCCAGATATTGATTTGGGAGAAGAAAAAATCTCATCAGAAATTCTACAAAAAATTCAAATCACAAACGATGATTTTAAAGAAGCTCTCAAAGACGTTCGACCAAGTGCATTAAGAGAAGTACACGTGCAAATTCCAAATGTTACATGGGAAGATATTGGCGGATTAACTGAATTAAAAGAGGAATTACGTGAGGCAATAGAGTGGCCAATCAAACACAAAGAGGCATATGATTATCTTGATGTAAAATCTCCAAAAGGCGTACTTCTCTACGGACCACCTGGAACTGGAAAAACATTGATTGCAAAAGCACTTGCAAAAATGACTGATTCCAATTTTATCAGTGTAAAGGGACCAGAATTACTCTCAAAATGGGTTGGTGAATCTGAAAAAGGAGTTAGAGAGATTTTCAGAAAAGCAAGACAAGCTTCACCATGTATCATCTTCTTTGATGAAATTGATTCTCTAGTACCTAGAAGGAGTGGAAGTGAATCTTCACATGTTTCAGAAAATGTAGTTTCACAAATTCTCACAGAAATTGATGGTTTAGAAGAACTACATGATGTTCTAATCATTGGTGCAACTAACAGATTAGATATTGTTGATGAAGCATTACTGCGACCAGGAAGATTTGATAGAATCATACAAGTTCCAAAACCCGACGCTCAAGGTAGAGAACATATCTTAAAGATTCACACAAAAAATAAACCATTAGACAAAAAAATCGATCTCAAAAATATTGTAGAGTTAACTGATGGATTTAGTGGTGCTGAAATTTCTGCAATTGCGAATAGTGCTGCGATTTTGGCTATGAAGAGATATGTAAATGGAAAATCCCAAAATGTCAAAGATATCAAAATCACAGAACAAGATTTACTGGATGCAGTTAAAAAAATTCAGCCAAAAACAACTGAACCACTAGTTGTTTCTCAAACAAAATAGTCTAAATACTGATGGTGGTATCAACAAATATGAAACTGTACCTAGATTTTGATCCTTGTAAAGAATGCAATGAGATGATGGCAGAATTAGCTAGTCCTGAAATGTTGTTTGCTGATCAAAAAACACGTGCAGATGAATCTGCAAAATTTCTAAGACATCTAACTTACAATCATACCGAAGTTGTTCAGGCAGTACTGGATGATTTACCAAAACAAAAACGAGATCAAGAACCTGATTTTTACAAATAAATTTACTTATTTTGAGATTATTTGATTGACTCTAGGGAATGACCACGGTTACTAATCATTTGTAATACTGCTTCAATTGTATAATCAATTCCATGTTCCTCATCAAAATGGTCCCTTAGATTTTGAACAATTTCTTTGGTGATTTCTTCATTAATGGCAAAATCACACTCAAAACCATAATCTCTACATCTTAAATTTAATGCCATATCATTTCGAATAACATTTAGTATATGAGTATTTTGTCAATTAAAAAATTACAAACTAATACTTGGTATATTACTGGAATTCATGAAAGGTCTTGAATTTGTATTTCTTGGAATTGGCTCTGTTATTGGTGCATTTATTAGATACAAAATTACCGAATCTCCTCTAATTTTTAATACCTTACCTCTCAATGTTTTGATTGTAAATGTAATTGGAGCATTTATTCTTGGATTATTCATTGTTATTTCTCAACAATGGAATTTAGATGGAAAATATTCCCTATTTGCAGCTGTTGGACTTTGTGGCTCATTAACCACAATGTCTTCATTTGCATTGGATTCATCAAATCTTTTAGAAAATAAACATTATCTGATTATGTTCGTGAATATAATTGCAAATGTGGGATTTTCAATTGGAGCTTTATTGGCAGGAAAATCAATTATGAATGCAATTTTAACAAATTAAATTTATACAGGAAATCAAAAACTTCATCATGCATAATTTAGATCAAAAAGTTTTTGGAAAAATTACTACTAAGGAAATCATTGGTGCAGATCCTAATTTAGAAAAGACAAAATTAATTCTTCAAAATGAACTGAATTTTCTTTTATTAGAATTAAAATCTAATTCCAAAGAAAATTTAAAAAATCTTTTAGATGAACAAAAAAAAGCAGAGGATCATATCAATAGTAGACCTGGAGCTATGGCATTAGCACAAAATAAAATTCAACTATTCAATGAATTTAGTCAAAAATATACTTTAGAACTAATAAAATTACTCGAACCTTAATTCTTCTTCTTTCTCTTTGAACTTGTTTTCCTCTTTATTAATAAAGAAAATAACGCGCCCGCTGGAATTCCAATTATTGTTCCAATACTAATGTATGGTGCAATAAAAAAATCTCCTATCCAAAGTCCTCCTTCAGTAGTCAATTCCATGAATGTTCTTGGTCTAAGAATAACTGAGACTGTTTGAGATTCCTTTTCTTCATTTCCAATATCATCTGTATATTCTAAAATTATTTCAAAAGGAAGTTTGTATTCTGAATTTACTTCATTAATTGGAGTAATCATTCTTGAAGTAATCTCAATAAGTTGATTCTTGTCTATTTTAGAAAAGGAATGTTGTGTTTCTCCTCTAAAATCAATTTCATTTGGAGGAATCACCTTCAATTTTACATTACTAATGTCTATATCATTTGAAATAATTCCAATTTCAAAAGGAAATTCTGCGTTAGTAAAAATAGATTCAGGGGTTTTTGTTGTAATGGATACACTTGGTTGTGATTTAACATCTACCGGAATTGCAATGTTGTGAAAAATCGGTTCTTGAGGATTTTGGTTATTTTCTACAAGAACCTGTGAATATACTATGTTGATAAAATATGTTCCTGGATTGAGCTCTTCTGGAATTTTTATTTTAATATTATCTCCATATGATCCTGTCTCAGTTAATTTCTCAATTTTTATAGTATCTTTTGATTCAAACATTAATCCTGGAATACTAGTTCCATCAAACTGAAAATGTATGTCTTGTTTTTCTTCCCACCCATTATTTTTTATTAAAACTGAAATTATTCCTTCTCTTCCAACTATAATTTTTTCAGGATATGTAATTTCAAGATCCATTCCTCCTTCAAAATTTTTGATCAATGTATCTGCGTAAACAGACGGAATAAACATCATTAATCCAATTAGACCAAAAAATATTCCAAGATTCATCAAAGGATCGCCTTTTTTCAATCCTAAGTTGTATTTAGCCTTAAAAATATCAAAAAAAAACTAGTTGATTCATAAATACCATCAAACGGAGGATTCTAGAAATAATCATGGCAACTAAATCAAAAGAACTTTGTCCAAGATGTGCTCAAGGAAAACTTGTAACAGATAATGAATCTGGCGAGATGTTTTGCTCAAAGTGTGGATTTGTTATTACTGAAAAATTACAAGAAGCAGGTCCAGAGTGGAGATCCTTTACCCAGGACGAACACGGAGATCGTGCTAGAGCAGGAGCTCCTACATCATTAACAATGCATGATATGGGATTAGCCACAATTATCAATCCTGTTAACAAAGATGCATCTGGTAGACCATTAACAGCTTCAATGAAAAGCACTATTGAAAGACTAAGAACTTGGGATAGTCGTAGTCAGGTACATGAACCAGTTGATCGAAATTTTAGACAGGCATTTAGCGAATTAAATAGACTCAAAGACAAATTAGCAATTTCAGATGCAGTTATTGAAAAAGCAGCTTACATTTACAGAAAAGCACTAGATAAGGGTCTTGTCAGAGGTCGCTCAATTTCAGCATTAATGGCATCAGCACTTTATGCAGCATGCAGAGATACAGAAACTCCAAGAAATCTCAAAGATGTCGAACAAGCTGCAAACATCAAAAGAAAAGATATTGCAAGATGTTATAGATTACTAGTAAAAGAATTAGATTTGAAAATGCCAGTAACTGACTCTATTCAGTGTGTTGCAAGAATTGCAAGCAGAATTGGAATTGCAGAAAAAACTAAAAGATATGCAGTAAATGTTCTCAAAAAAGCACAAGAGAATGAAGTCTCTGCAGGAAAAGATCCTATGGGACTTGCAGCTGCTGCATTGTATTTGTCATGTGTAAAAAATGGGGAAGACAAAACTCAAAGAGATATTGCAGAAGCTGCAAATGTTACTGAAGTTACAATTAGGAATAGATACAAAGGTCTTAAAGAATCACTAGATCTTTAATTTCAAAAACTAATCATCAATATTTGATGAAAGTGATGTAAAACTACGTTTGGTATTTTTAAACTCATCATCGTCTTTTTTATCTGAATCATCTGGAGATACAAAACCACCTTTTTCAGCTTCAGGTGGAGGAATTTTTTTGGATTTACCGAGTCCAATTGTGGTAATAATTACAGATGACAAAATTATGAAGAAAATTATCTGAGGATATGCCTCCGCATTTGGTAATCCCAAAGTAATTGGATATGTTGCAAGTACTGCAGCAGCTAATCCTCTAGGAATTAATGAATTTGTAACTGATTTATCCAATTTTGAGAATCTTTTTGTTAGAGTTACTTTTCCAACTCCGATTCTTCCAAGATAAACAGCAACCGTTATCACAATGCCAAATATTGCATATTCTATATTTCCAAAACTTGCCATCAATCCTACAAAAACGAAAAAGAATGAACGAACCAAGAATGTTAGTTGATTATGAGTTGGATCATCAGTTTCGATTTTTGGTAGTTTGAATTTCAATACCTTTGAAAGATACTTTTTGTTTCCAATCATTAAACCAAAAATTAATGCAGTAAGTGCACCTGATTCTCCATAGGTATTTGCCAAAAAGAACAAAACAAAAAGAATTCCTAACGTAAGCATGTAAGCATGTTGAGCATTTCCTAATTTGGAAGAAACATACATCCAAGGAATTCCTACTCCAAACCCTAAAACCAATCCAACTACAATTGCTTTGCCCAAAGTCTCTTCTAATGTGGAAATATCAAATTGTCCTGCGAGTACAGCTTCAAATAAGATGAATGCAATAATGGTAGCTAAGATATCAGTTAGTGCCGATTCAAAACTTAACATTGAACGTGTCTCTTCTGAAATTTTTACATTTCTCACTAGACCAAAAACAATAGCAGAACTACTTCCTCCAACAATTGAACCCAGTAAAACACTCTCCAATAACGTCCATTCAAGAATATAATGAGCTGCCAAAGAAATGATTAGAACCGAAACAATGAATCCCAAAAAAGCTAGAGTTGTTGAAAAATGTGCAGTCTGAACTACATGTTTGATGTGCAAATTTAGTCCACCATCAAACATGATGATTATGAGTGCTAATGCAGCAAAATATGGAACAACTTGGATAACTGTATCAGGTTGAATTAGACCCAAAACTGGACCAATTATTACACCCAAAATCATCAAAAATGCGACATCTGGAATTCCAGTTTTCTTGAAAAAGGCTTCTCCAGCAACACCCAAAAAAATTACAACTCCTGCAGCAAGTAAGATAATAGGAGCAGAAGCTATCGGTTGATCTGAAATTGAAAATGAAAATGTTGGAAGCAATGCTTGAAATTCCAAAATTTTCTCTGAAATTACTTCAGTATCCACACTAGAGAAATCCATTCCTCCAATCTGACCTGCAAATATATTCAAAATCATAAAAATTACAAATTCCATACTATTCGAATACATACTATGATTGTCAAAATTAAACCAAACTATGTAGAAAAATTAAACTAGTTAATCTAATTCAGATACACATTAAATCCACCCAATTCTAAAAATAATATGAGTGCAACAGATACACTTCGTGAGGATCATAAACAAATTAGAAGATTAGAAAAAATAATTATCAAATGCTATACCGAACTTTACAATGGAACAAATATTCCATTTACAGATATAGATAAAATTACTATAATTATTGAAGAATTTTTGGATTCCATTCATTACTCTCGAGAAGAAGATTCGTACTTTCCATGTGTTGCAAGTTATGACCACTTGAAACAGGAAATAAAAGGATTCATGATTGAACATGAATTTTCTCGAAGAATTGCAATTCAAATTAAAAAATATCTGAAACAGTGGAAAGATGGTATTGATTCTAGAGAACCAGTTGCAAGATATCTCAAAACATACTCTGTATATTTAATGGACCATATGAATAAAGAAGAAGCATTTTTTGATAAAGCTGAAAGTGAAGTTTTATCAAAAGAAGAAGAACTTGATATGTTTGAGCAATTTCGTTCTGTGATGACTATATCCAAGAAAAAAGATGATATGATTAAAGAAATTGAAAATTTAGAAAATCTTCCATGGATGAAGTAACGTAACCTCTTTATGTGTAAATTCCAGATTTAATCTATGAAACCATTTGTTCTTTGGATGACTGGTCTACCATGTTCGGGCAAAACAACAATTGTAAAAGATTTGCAAAAAGACATTCCCAATTTGGCAATGCTTGATGGCGATGAATTAAGAGAATGGTTTTCTCCAAAAGATTTTTCAAAAGCAGGACGTGATGAGCATAACAAAAAAGTTGCTCACCTAGCAAAACTACTTTTAAAACATGGAGTTCCTAGTGCAGTTTCTCTAGTTTCTCCATATCTTGAAAATAGAGAAAACGCAAGAACCATCATTGACGCAGGAGATCAATTTGCAGAATGCTATATCAAATGCTCACTTCAAAAATGTGAGGAGAGAGACGTCAAAGGTATGTATGCCAAAGCAAGAAAAGGCGAAATCAAGGGATTTACAGGCATTGACGATCCATATGAAGCTCCTGAAAAGGCTGATCTTATTGTTGATACTGAAAATGAACCATTGTCAGATAGTGCTCAAAAGGTAAAAGATTTTCTTAAATCAAGAAATCTAATCTAATTTTTTATATTCACAAACAATTTTTTCATGAATCTTTCCATTAGATACAATTATTCCATTTTGATGAAAAACATCTTCATTGTTGTAAGTAATTTGATTTCCAGACATGTCTGTCATTAATCCACCAGCTTCTAAAATTATACAATTAGATGCTGCAGAATCCCATTCTTTCATTTTATTTGTAGTTGTAATGTAAGCATCAGCTTTTCCTGATGCAATCATACATACTTTTAATGAACTTCCAATACTTGAAAATTCTTTAATTTCTAGTAATTTGATGAAATTTTTTTCTTTATCTGATAAATGATGTCTAGAACCAACGGCCCTACATTTTTTGATATCTAATTCATTTGAAACAGAAATTTTTTCCCAATTTCCATCCTTTAACTGAAATGCTCCCTGATTTTTCTGAGCAGCAAAAATAATTTTTTCAGTTGGCCATGCAATTACACCTAGTACTGGTATTTTGTTTTTTACTAGTGAAATCATTACTGTAAATTCTCCAGTTTTATCAATAAAATCTGAAGTTCCATCAAGAGGATCTACAATCCATAATGTATCTTTTTGAAGCCTATTCAAATCATCTTTATCCTCTTCAGATAAGATATGATGTTCGGTTTTAGATAGAATTTTTTTAATTAATTCATTACTCTTTAGATCTGCTTTCGTAATGGGGGAATTATCGTCTTTTGTAAATTCTTCAATTTTTTCATCATAAATTTGAAGAATAGCCTCAGATGCCAACATTGCTGCCTCCAAAGCAAAATCTAACTCTGGAATTTTTTTTGAAATAGGAATTTCTTGCATGCTGAGTTATGTTGTAAGCTCTGGTTTAAGAGTCCACACAATTCCAAGAGCAATAAATGGTATAGAAATAATACCAATAATTCCTAAGATTGTAAAGAATTGTGATTCTGAAACATCTGGATTGTTAATAATCCATGGGAGGGGTAATGAAATTACAATCCAAATCACACTAAGTAAAATTATTAATTTTGCTTTTGCTTTTCTACTCTTCATAAATTATATCACCATTATGCACTAATAAATTCATTTGAAATTATTTGAGTGATTCTCCCCCATCTACTGCTAAAATTGCTCCAGTAGTCCATGATGAATCATCGGCTGCAAAATAGAGTGCTGCTTTTGCAACATCTTCAGGAGTACCCATTCTTCCAATCGGATGCTCTGCATTAATGAATTCCTTGTCTTTCTCAGTTTTGTAAAATGGTTTGGTCATATCTGTATCAACTACACCTGGACAAATACAATTCACTCGAATCTTATCTTTTGCATATTGTAATGCCCAAGATTTTGTAAGTAAAATTAATGCTGCTTTGGAAGCTGAATACGCATCAGCGTTAAATCCTGAATATGCTTTGAGTCCTGCATCTGAAGAGATATTGATTATTGAACCTCCACTTTTTTGCAAATGAGGTATTGCCGCTTTTGTAATTCTAAATTGTCCAGTCAAGTTTGTATCTATCACATCATTCCATTCTTTTTCATCAATTTCATGCATCTTTTTGATTCTTGGTAGAATACCAGCATTATTTACCAAAATATCTAATCTACCAAATTTCTCAATAACTAGATTAATCATATCATTTACCTGACAACTATCTCGAACATCTGAAACAATTCCTAAAAACTTGGAATTATTACTCGATACTTTATCTAAATCAATTTTGTTTCTACCAGTTATGACAACAGTTGCTCCATTTTTGGCAAAAAGTTCAGCAATTCCTAATCCAATTCCCTTACTTCCACCTGTGACAATTGCAATTTTTCCATCTAGATTCAATAATTGAAGCATTGTTAGTACTAATTTATACCTGAATTACGAAAATAGGCAGTAAAAATTTCAAAAAAATATTACTACTATGAATAATTTTTAAAAAAATTTTAAATAGTAAAAATTATTACATATTATTATGTTGATGGACATAATTTCTATCGACTAAATTTGCGTAACCCCGCAGAACGTAAAAGGCGTCAAGCTTGGCTTGATAAAGAGAGGGAATCTCTCAATTGTTCTGCAACATAGGGGATTACGCCTTTTAATTCTCTTTAATGTATACTGATACCGAACCATTGGTTTGTCCATTAGGGTCAATCTCAATTTTCAAATTTTGATCAGACTCTATTTGAATTTCATTTTCTCCTAAATACTCCCATGTGTAGTATTCTGATATTCCTGTCTCTTGTAGATTACCTTTTAAAAAAAATTCATAATTTCTATCATGATTTTCTCCTATCAATCTAATTGTAATCTTTTCTGGGCTACTTCCATTTGGAACAAATTTAAAAAAATAATTTCCCTGACTAAAGAAAATCGTCTTACTAAAAATTCCATTTTCATATGAATTAGAATTTGCTAGAGTAACATGAAAAAAATTTTCATCCTGATTTGGTGATTCTGAAAGAAGGACAACAAGAAAAACTACAATCAAAGTTACGGGAATTATAAAAAAAATTTTTCGCATGAGATTTTTGTTAAAAATCTATTATAAAAGAAATTATCTCTCTCGAATTTCTCTTGTTAATTTGAGTAAATTATTCAAATTCTCCATAATCCAGGAATCACTAATTATATCCATTATCTCCTGCATTTTGAAAAATTTTGTAGTTGTAATTCCTTCTTCAAAATCATATAACTCGATAATTCTTTCCTTAACATTTTTTTGGTCTATATCCTTGTTGTGAGCAAAATTATGTGCAAAATCATTTCTTATTTCTCTAATTTCATTTAATTTCTGTTGAATCTTAATTCTAGTACTTTCATTAATCAAATTTGAAAAATCCTTATGATTTTTTAAAATTCTTCCAAGCCAAAAAATTTTGGTTCCAAAAGAGGCAGTTCTGTCTTCATCAAAGACTGTTTTTGACCAAAGTGCGAAATCCGTCTTATCTCGTAAAAATAAGTCTGAAATAATTAGGGTTAATGTTGAATCAAGTACAGAAACATAACTCAAAAAATTTCCCCTAATTCTATTAACTAAATTGACGTATTCTGAGTCACTCAGTTCTATAGAGGGATCAGGTAACTCGAAACTAAACGGATCGCTCATTTCTAACCCTTAGAAAAAAGCTTAAATAGATTTTTTTATTTGGTTGAATTACAATAATGACAAAATGCCCACATTGCGGAGAAGCAGTTCAACGTGAATCCACCCTTGGATTACACATTAGAAAAATGCATCCACAAAGTATTGAAATACACGCCTAGCGTGTAAGTCAAATTAGATGTCCGGTTAACCAAAGTTAACCTCTGGCATTAAGTACAAATTATTTTATCTCAATCATGGCTAAATTTAATGCCGCATGGACTAAACCTACTAAACCCTCTGTTGGAGAGAAACTCAATGATGCACTAAAACCAAAGGGTGCTCTAAAACCAAGAGTTTCTGAAGGTGTTAAACGATTACGATTACAAATCCAACGATTAGATACCATGATTTCTAGCTTACAAGATAGAGATTCAAAATTATTTGCTAGAATTGTAGAGGCAACACAACATCATGATACTAGAACCAGTAAAGTACTTGGAAATGAATTAGCAGAAATAAGAAAAGTTACAAAAATTATGAGTAGTGCAAGAATTGCTCTAGAACAAATTGAATTAAGATTAACTACATTTAGTGATCTTGGAGACACAATCGTTACTATAGTTCCAACAATCGGTTTAATGAAGAACTTGAAAACTTCTCTAGGAAAAGTAATGCCTGGAGCTGAAGTAGAAATTAACCAAATGGCTGAGATGTTGGGTGGATTTATGACAGAGAGTTTTTCAGGCGATTCTTCATTCTCTGTTGATGAAACAATGAATGCTGAATCTGAAAGAATTTTAAAAGAAGCAGCAGCAGTTGCAGAAAGTTCAACTGGTCAGATGTTCCCATCAGTTCCATCTGAATCCTCAAAAACTGGAACTAGCTCAAAATTTTATTAAATCTTAATTTTCTCTTGATTCTTTGATTTTTCTAACTCTACTACCTTCATCATCTATTACAGAGTCAATTCCAACCAATTTGTCTCTTAATGAATTAATCATAACTCCTACCTCGTCAGCCTCATTTTCTACCTGACTCCTTTTATTTACAAGGTCTTGAATTCCTTTATTTTCTTCATCAATATACTCACTAACTTTTCGTAGCTTTTCTTTTAAATTCTTAATATCCACAGATTCCTCTTCAATATCCTTCTCAAGTAGAGTTCGTTTATCTTTAAGATTTTTAATCATTAATCCAACATAATCTATTGCTTCCTCAAGTTTGGCACGTTTATCCATCAATTCCCCAATACCTATCTGGCTGGAGGAACTAGATTCTACCTGAGTTTCAATTGGTTCATTATCTTGAATTCTTTCTTCCACCATCTCTACTCCGTCCTCATCTTTTTTGAATTTTTCAAACATTTTTACATTTCTTTTGAATTTGGGAATAAAAAGTTATTATGAATCTCAAAGCTGACTAACAGAATCATTTTAGTCAATTAATACAAATGATCGTAAAAATGAAAATGATTTTCAAATGATTTTACAATTTTTTGCAAAAATCTGTCAATTTTGAACTCAGATTTACTGTTCCGCTTTGTGTTCCGCTTTGATGTTTCAGAATGTCCCTCATTTACTCGCTCATTCTATACTATACATGACAAAACAACAATACCGTTCAGAAATGGGTATTATGGGAGATATTCTTGACGTCACCGCTAATGGGGGTAGAGAAGGAATTATTGTTTCTGCCATCTCTAGAAAAGCAAATCTTTCTCATTATGCAGTATTGGACAAATGTGAAAAATTAGTTGAAGCAGGACTGATTGAATCAGTCAAAAATGACCGGAACAGAGTCTATTTGATAACCGAAAAAGGCTTGAAATTCTTCCAAGAATTTAAGCGATTTCAGGGCCTAGTAGAGAGTATGAATCTGAGATATTAGCCTTGATTCCTACGCATATCCATTCAATTGAAGCCCATTCACCATTTGACCATGGAATGCTTTTTGTAAGGACTCGATGTATTTTCGATGCATTGAATAGATTATCCATCGTGTTAACTGGAGCTTTTCTGATGCTTGTGATTTTTCCTTTTCCTAATTCTTTTGGTTCAAACAAAAATTTAGACATGATAATCTATTCGGATGGCTCAACTCACATTACTTCCGAAATTGAAGTAAATCCTCTAAATTCAAACCATGAGATTAAATTATTTGGAAAAGATATTGATAATTTACTCTCTTTTGATGAAAATGAGTATATTTTGAAAAGTAGTGTTACTGAGAACTATGCAATGGTTGAAACATTTGGAAATTCAAAGATTTTTCTTGAATATGATGTACATGACCTAGTCTCAAAACAGGGACGAATATGGACATTTTCAATTAATTCTGATAATGAATTT
>Ga0181568_10003700_pt1 | contig 13729 bp, 13 predicted proteins | sample 101ome_20_FD_133758 | JGI IMG/M metagenome (GOLD analysis project Ga0181568, IMG submission 133758) | Coastal salt marsh microbial communities from the Groves Creek Marsh, Skidaway Island, Georgia - 101404AT metaG (megahit assembly) | ecosystem: Environmental > Aquatic > Marine > Intertidal... | reverse complement strand
CGGGGTCAAAGTCTTTATGGACTCATCGACCGGCAATTTTCTGGTGCCCGATGATGATGGCGTCGGTGATATTTTAAAACATATTAACCGCCGCGCCGCGTTTCACAGCGAAGATGAATATCGCCTGCGCGAGCGCCGCCCGCTGGCTGAAACCGGCAATGTGCTGACGCATCCGGTTTGGCGCGATGAAGAAGCGGCGATTTCCTCGACCCGTCGTTTGATTAAGCTGGCGCGCGAAGCCAATCAGCATATTCATGTGCTGCATGTGACGACAGAAGAAGAAATGCAAATGCTGGCCGCCAATCGCGACATTGTGTCGGTGGAAGTGACGCCGCAACATTTAACTTTGGCCGCGCCTGAAGCTTATGAAGAGATCGGCACCTTTGCGCAAATGAACCCGCCCATTCGCGAGGCGCGCCATCGCGCCGCGCTTTGGAAGGCGCTGGAGCAGGGCATTGTCGATGTTATCGGCTCCGACCATGCGCCGCATACGCGCGAAGAAAAAGCCGAACCCTATCCGCATTCACCGGCCGGTATGCCGGGTGTGCAAACCTTGCTGCCGCTCATGCTCGACCATATGGCGGAAGGTAAATTATCGCTTGAGAAATTGGTCACGCTGACCAGCCTCAATGCACAAAAACTTTTCGGCTTGAAAGAGAAAGGCGCGATTGAAATCGGCAATCATGCCGATTTGACCTTTGTTGATTTAAAGCGCAGCGAGACCATTACTGAAGACTGGATTGCAGCGCGCTGCGGCTGGTCGCCTTTTACCGGTCGCACCATTCGCGGCTGGCCGGTCGGCACTATGGTGCGGGGCACCCGCGTTATGTGGCAGGGCGAATTGACTGCGCCTGCCACCGGGCAACCTTGCCTTTTTGACATTTGAAAATTTAACGGGAGACGATGATGTCTGACAGCTTTCGCGCCTTGCGGCTGAATAAAAATGATGACGGCCAGAGCCATGAGTTTGTGGAACTGACGGAAAATGATTTGATGGAGGGCGATGTCACCATCGCCGTGTCGCATTCAACCTTGAATTATAAAGATGGGCTGGCACTGACCGGTGCCTCACCTGTGGTGCGCGTTTGGCCGATGATTCCGGGCATTGATTTTGCCGGCACGGTCGAAAAATCCGAGCACCCTGATTTCAAAGAAGGCGATGATGTGATTTTGAACGGCTGGGGCGTCGGCGAGACGCATTTTGGCGGCTATGCCGGTAAAGCGCGCGTCAAGGGCGATTGGCTGATCAAGCGACCGGCTGCCATTTCGGCTGCGCAAAGCATGGCCATCGGCACGGCCGGTTATACCGCCATGCTATGCGTCATGGCTTTGGCTGATACGCCGACAGATGCCGGTGAAATTCTGGTCACCGGCGCGGCCGGTGGTGTTGGCTCGGTCGCTTTGGCGCTGCTGTCAAAACTCGGCTATCAGGCGGTCGCCTCTACAGGACGCATGGAAGAAGAAGCCTATTTGACCGGACTGGGCGCAACGCGCGTCATTGACCGCAACACATTGTCGGAAAAGGGCCGCCCGTTGGATAAAGAGCAATGGGCCGGTGTCGTCGATGCGGTCGGCAGCCACACTTTGGCCAATGCCATTGCGCAGACCAAATATGGCGGCACGGTCGCCGCTTGCGGTTTGGCGCAAGGGCCGGACCTGCCCGCCACGGTGATGCCGTTTATTCTGCGCGGCGTGACTTTGGCCGGCATTGATAGCGTTATGGCGCCGCGTGAAAAACGCGAAGCGGCATGGGCGCAATTGGCCGAGAATCTTGACTTGGCCAAGCTTGACGCCATGTCGAGCCAAGCGACATTGGATGATTTACCCGCCTTGGGCGAAAAAATACTTGCCGGTCAGACGCGGGGTCGTCTGATTGTGACGCTTTAGAAAATCGAATAAGCGCCATCAATGACGAATAAATCGCCGGAATGATAGGCCGATGCATTGGAGGTCAAATAGACCGCAATGCCGCCGAAATCTTCCGGCTCGCCCCAGCGCCGTGCCGGTACGCGCGAGATGACTTTGGTCTCAAACACATCGCTGCCTTGCGCCCCTGCCGTCATATCGGTAGCAATCCAGCCTGGCAAAATCGCATTGGCGCGCACTCCATAACGCGCATGTTCAACGGCGATGGATTTCATCATTGAGATGACCGCACCTTTGGTGGCGGCGTAATGCTGATTGCGCGCGGCGCCCTCAATGGCAGCGAGGCTGGCAATACCAACCAATGAACCGCCCGGGTCGCCGTTTTCGGCGCGCGCGACCATATGTTTGGCAGCTGCGCGCAGGGTGAAAAACACGCCGTCAAGATTGACCGCCAAAACGTCGCGATAGGCATTTGTGTCCATATCGGCAAATGTACCGGCCAGCTTGCCGATACCGGCATTGGCAAAGACGCTGTCAACGCGGCCCATTTCTTTCACCGTATCTTCAAAAGCCGCATTGACGGCGGCCTCATCGGCAACATTGACATTCCAAGCCTGCGCTTTCACGCCGTGTCCGGATAATTCGGCAACCGCTTTTTCATTATTCGCTTCATTCGTGCCCCAAATGGCAATATCGGCACCGGCTTGTGCCATGGCCGCGGCCATGCCCAGCCCGATGCCGCGATTGCCGCCGGTCACCAGTGCCACTTTTCCGGTTAAGTCAAACGGTTGATAGCTCATGAAAATCTCCCTGTTTCCGCCCTGTTTGGCTGTCACTATATCGGCTCTGCCGCATAAGAAAAGGCCTTAAACCGACCGCCGCAGCTTTTGACCTGAACGAGTTGGAGTGGCACTGTGCTGTCATGGTGAAGCGATTCCTATTGTTGTTTTTTCTGGCGCTGCCCGCCGCCGCCGCGCCCTTAAGCGTGGCGACATTGGATGGGCGCGAATTGGTGTTTGAGGTGGCGGTGGCCGATACGGCAGAAAAACAAAGGCGCGGTTTGATGTTCGTCAAAGATATGGCGCCGCAACATGGCATGGTGTTTCCCATGCAGCCACCGCGCATTGCGCAATTTTGGATGCGTAATACGCTTGTGCCGCTCGATATGATTTTCATTTTGCCGGGCGGCATGATTGGCGAGATTGTGACGCGCCTTGACACGCAATCGGATGCGCCGACGCGTTCTCGGCAAAAAGTCAGTGCCGTTTTGGAAATAAATGCCGGTGAGGCGCAAAGACTGAAAATCAGCATTGGCGATTTGGTGCGCATGGACGGGGTTAATTTCTGATGTGCGGTCGTTTTGCCCTTGCCACGCCGCCGGAGGATCTGCGCCAATTGGTCGATTTCTCAAATCGTGTCAATTTTCCGCCGCGCTATAATATTGCGCCGACCCAGCCGGTCAGCATTATTCGCGCCGTGCCCGGGCGCGAAATGGCGCTGGTGCAATGGGGGCTGATTGCGCCTTGGTTGAAGCCCGAACAAGTCGGCGATAAATCGGCGCGCCCGCAAATTAATGCGCGGGCTGAGACGATTACCGAAAAGCCCAGTTTCAAAAATGCTTTTCGCCGCCGCCGCTGTCTCATTCCGTCGGACGGGTTTTATGAATGGGATCGCAAGCTTGGCCAGCCCTATCGCATTTACCGCGCTAATGAGCAGCCGTTTTTCATGGCCGCGATTTGGGAGATTTGGAACGGTGCCGATGGCAGCGAAATTGAAAGTTGCGCCATTATCACCACGGCGGCCAATGACCGTTTAAGCCCGATACATCACCGCATGCCGGCGATGATTACACCGGCGCAGGCAGAAGATTGGCTGGTGACGCCCGAGACCGAAGCGGAAAAACTGCTTCCCCTTTTGGGGGCGGCACCGGAAGATGACTTTACCGCCACGCCGATTTCCAAGCGGGTCAATAAGGTGGCGGAAGATGATGCCGATTTATGGGTCGCGCATATTGAAAAAGCGCCGCCCAAGCAAATGGATTTATTTTAGGAGCCTGTCATGAGTGTTGTTGACCATATTATCATCGCCGTTGAGGACCTCGAGAAAGCCTCGCAAGATTATGCGCTGATGCTGGGGCGTGCGCCGAGCTGGCGCGGTACGCATCCTGATTATGGCAGTGCCAATACACTGTTTCGTCTCGATAATTGCTATTTGGAATTGCTCGCCGCCAATGGTGAAGGTTGGGCCGGTGACATGATACGCACGGTTCTGGAGGCGCAAGGTCAGTCTTTATGCGCGCTCATTTTCGCTACCGATGATTGCGAAGCTTTTTTGGAGAACGCACGCGCCCACGGCTTGGACGCTGCCGATCCGGTGCCCGGTCACGGCATTGACGACAATACAGGCGTCACCCGCACATGGCAGACCATGCATTGGGATATAGCTGCGTCGCGTGGCATTTTTTCTTTCTGCATCCGCCATGATGACTTGTCAGCCCTGCCAATGGCCGAGATTGAAGGGGACGGGCCGGTAACGGCGGTTGACCATGTGGTGGTGCAAACCAAAAGCGCCGAAGCGGCAAAAAAGTTTTATGGCGACCAGCTGGGCATCCGTTTGGCGTTGGAACAGTATGTGCCCGATTGGGGCGGCACGCAGCTTTTCTTCCGCACCAATTCGATGAGCGTGGAAGTGCTGGCCACTGAAAAAGCCGGTGATGATGACCGCCTATGGGGCTTGGCGCTGAAGACGGAAGATATTGTCGTGACGCAGAAGCGTTTGAGCGATGCCGGTATCGCCGTGTCAGAAGTGCGCGAGGGACGCAAGCCCGGCACCAAAGTCTGCACCGCCAAAAGCCATGTGCTGAACGTGCCGACCTTGCTGATTGAGCATCCTAAAAATTAAGCGGCAGCGCGCGCAAGGCGGTCATTTATCGCCTCACCCAGCGCTTCCATGGGTATCGCCATAATGGCCAAGCCCTTGCCGCTTTCTTGCGCTGCGTCATCAGCGGCATGCAGAACGGAAAATAAATTGGCCGCGGCTTCCGCCAAATCACCCGTTGCGCTTAAATTGGCAAAGCACGGTTCGGCGGTTGCGCCAAAGCCGATGAGCAATTCATTTTCGCGTGCCGTTTCGGCATTGAGGCGCAAACCGCTTTGCGGCGCATAATGGCGCGCCAAACGGCCGGGCGCGAGGCGCGCCTGCGCGGTTGTTTCTTCGGGCGGCTCAGCAAGCTTCGTCCCCAGACAGGCTTCTATGTCAGCACGCGCCAAGCCACCGGCGCGCAGCCATAATGGCGTGTCATCAAGACAGCCGATAATGCTCGATTCCAGACCAATAGTGCAGGCGCCGCCATCGAGCACGTCAATATCGGGCAGCATGGCGGCAACATGGGCGGCACTGCTTGGGCTTAAGCGCCCTGACGGATTGGCGCTCGGCGCAACCAGTGGCCGCGCCACGACGCGCAATAATTTTTGTGCCGTTTCATGCGCCGGAATGCGCAAGGCAATGGTGTCGAGACCGGCTGAGGCGAGCGGATCAACCGGACAATCGGCTTGGCGCGGCACCACTAAGGTCAACGGCCCGGGCCAAAAGGCAGCGGCCAGTTTTTCAGCCTGTTCGTTAAACCGACCAATGGCGCGCGCTGCCTTCATATCAGCAACATGACATATCAGTGGATTGAATTGTGGCCGCGCTTTGGTTGCATAAATCGCGGCAATGGCATCTCCATTGGTCGCATCACCGGCGAGGCCATAAACCGTCTCGGTCGGCAGGGCAAGCAGAGCGCCCTGTTTCAGCTTGTCGGCGCAATCGGCAATCGCTTGTGCGGTGGCAGGATATGTGGCCACACCAAACTCCCTCTTTGAACTCTGCGGCAGATGCCATATGTTGTTAGCAAGCGATGGGATTCATGCCAAGCCTTGTAAAGGCGTTGAGGATATTGTGACAGAACAAGCAAAAGCGAGCTCGCAGGCGCACGGCCTGCGCTATCCATTTGACGAAAAGCCGGAAGTCGGTGCGCCGATTGAGGTGGCTGATGGCGTTTTTTGGGCGCGTATGGATCTGCCCTATACGTTGGACCACATCAATGTCTGGCTGCTGCGCGATGGAGATGGCTGGGTGATTGTCGATACATGTGTCGATATGGAAAGTTCGCGCGCCCATTGGGAAGAGCTGTTTGGCGGCTTTATGGGCGGCAAGCCGGTCCATAAGGTGATTGTCACCCATATGCATCCTGACCATGTCGGGCTGGCCGGTTGGCTGGTCAAACGCTTTGATGCCGATTTTTATATGTCGCGTGCCGATTATCTGATGTGCCGTGCCATGGCCGCCGATACCGGCAAAGACGTGCCCGATGAGGGCATTCGCTTTTATCACGCTGCCGGTTTTGACGAGCACGCTTTAGAGCGTTATCGCGCGCGCTTTGGCGGTTTCGGCCAGCATATTCACGCGCTGCCGCAAGCCTATAAGCGCGTCAAACAAGATGATGAAATTGTCATTGACGGTTTTACATGGCGCATTGAAATCGGCTCGGGCCATGCGCCGGAACATGCCTGCCTCTATTGCGAAGAGAAAAATGTGCTGATTTCAGGCGACCAAGTCATCCCACGCATCTCGTCCAATGTCTCTTTGTTTCCGACCGAGCCAATGGGCAATCCGCTGCAAGATTGGATTGATAGCTGCCACCGCATTCGCGAGGCCATTCCTGATGATGTGCTGGTTTGTCCGGCCCATAATGAGCCGTTTTACGGCCTGCATGCGCGTCTCAATGCCTTGATTGACGGCCATGAAAATTCCTTGGCGCGCTTGAGCGAAGTGTGCGAAGAGCCGCGCCGTGCCATTGACGGCAAAGTTTTCTCGGTATTGTTCAAACGCCGTGTCGGACGCGAAGTGTTTTTCATGGCGGCTGGTGAAAGTCTGGCGCATCTCATGTGTTTGGTGCATCGCGGCGATTTGACGATGAATTATGATGCAGATGGCGTATGCTATTATCAGAAAGTGGCGAAAGCCTAAAAGGCGAGGAGACCGGCATGGCCGATAAAGTTGAAATTGCCGAAGATATTTTGAAGCTCAGCTTTGAAGAAGCATTGGGCGAGTTGGAAAGCATTGTCGATCGTTTGGAAACCGGCGATGTTGCATTGGAAGAATCGATTGAGATTTATAAACGCGGCAATCAATTGCGCGCCTATTGCGATGAGAAGCTGAAATCGGCACAAGCCAAAATTGAAAAAATAACCAGCGATGGCGGCACCGCACCGCTGGATACCGACTAGCGGCCATGACCGATTTTGAAACAGACCGCCGCCACGCGCTAGCTCAAGTGGCGGCGTTTTTCGATACGTTGTTGCAATTGCCCGACGGGCCCGAGAGCCGCCTGATTGAGGCCATGCGCTACACCGTGCTGTCAGAAGGTAAGGGCTTTCGTCCCTATCTTGCTTATGCGGCGGCGCAATTATTCAATGTCGATGAAGGGTCGGCCATTCGCGTCGCGGCGGCTGTTGAGGCAGTGCATTGTTATTCGCTGATACATGATGATTTACCGGCCATGGATGACGACGATATGCGGCGCGGCAAGCCCAGCCTGCATGTCGCTTTTGACGAGGCGACCGCCATATTGGCCGGCGATGCGTTGCTGACTTTGGCCTTTGAAATTTTGGCCGATGAGGCGGCACATAAGGAAATGAGCAAAAGGCTGGAATTGGTGACGGCGCTGGCGCGCGCTGCCGGCATGCAGGGTATGGTTGGCGGACAGATGATTGATTTGCAATCGCCGCAGCTTGATTTGGATGCCGATGGCCTGACCCGCTTGCAAAAAATGAAAACCGGCGCGCTTATCGGTTTTGCGCTTGAGGCGGGGGCTATTTTGGGCGGTGCGGACGAGGCGGAACGCCATGCTCTGACCGGCTATGCGCATGATATTGGGCTGGCTTTTCAAATTGCCGATGATGTGCTTGATGTCGATGCCAAGAGCGCCGATTTGGGCAAAACGGCAGGCAAAGACGCGGCGGATGGCAAAGTGACCTTTGCCTCGCTTTTGGGCACGGAGCGCGCGCGCGACCAAGCCGATTTATTGGTCAAACAAGCAATTTCCCATTTGACGGTGTTTGGCGAGGCCGCCAATGGGCTGCGACAAGCTGCCGAATTTGTGATTGCGCGCCATAGCTGATAAGAAAACGTCAGCAAAGGAGCCTTTATGGCTGAGAAACAGACACCGCTTTTGGATCGCATTACGCGCCCGGCTGACTTGCGTCAGATGGATAGGGGTGATTTGCGCCAATTGGCCGATGAATTGCGCGCTGAAATGATAGACGCCGTCTCGGTGACGGGAGGCCATTTGGGGGCCGGTCTCGGTGTTGTCGAATTGACCGTGGCTTTGCATTATGTTTTTGATACGCCCGATGACAGGCTGATTTGGGATGTCGGGCATCAGGCCTATCCGCATAAAATTCTTACTGAAAGGCGCGCGCGCATCCGCACATTGCGCCAGGGCGGTGGCCTGTCGGGTTTCACCAAACGGGCTGAAAGCCCTTATGACCCGTTCGGTGCGGGCCATAGCTCGACCTCCATATCAGCCGGTTTGGGCATGGCGGCGGCGCGCGATTTGGCGGGCAAAGACAATAATGTGGTGGCGGTTATCGGCGATGGCGCAATGAGCGCCGGCATGGCTTTTGAAGCGATGAATAATGCCGGTGCTATGGATAGCCGCATGGTGGTTATCTTGAATGATAATGATATGTCGATTGCGCCGCCCGTCGGTGCCATGAGTGCCTATTTGGCGCGCATTTTGTCGGGCAAAACCTATCGTTCGTTCCGCCGCTTGCTGAAAGATTTGAGCCGCCATTTACCCGAAAGCCTGCAAGAAAAGGCGCGGCAAATGGAAGAATATACGCGCGGTTTTATGACCGGCGGCACGCTGTTTGAGGAAATGGGCTTTTATTATGTCGGGCCGATTGACGGGCATAATCTCGACCATTTACTGCCGGTTTTGGAAAACGTCAAAAAAATGCAAAACGGCCCGGTATTGGTGCATGTGGTGACCAAAAAGGGTCATGGCTATGCGCCTGCCGAAGCGTCTAATGATAAATATCATGGCGTGTCGAAATTTAATGTTGTCACCGGCGAGCAAGTCAAAGCGACGCCTTCCGCACCCAGTTATACCGGCGTATTTGCCGAGGCGCTGATGGATGAGGCGGCGCGTGACGATAAGATTGTCGCCATTACCGCCGCCATGCCGTCGGGCACGGGGCTGGATAAATTTGTGCTAAAATATCCTGAACGCTGCTTTGATGTCGGAATTGCCGAGCAACATGCGGTAACTTTTGCAGCCGGTCTGGCCAGCGAAGGCTTCAAACCTTTTGCCGCGATTTACTCGACCTTTTTGCAGCGCGCTTATGATCAAGTGGTGCATGATGTTGCGGTGCAAAATCTGCCGGTGCGCTTCGCCATTGACCGTGCCGGTCTGGTCGGCGCTGATGGGCCGACCCATGCCGGTTCATTTGACAATGCCTATCTCGGCACATTGCCCAATATGGTGATGATGGCGGCGGCTGATGAGGCCGAGTTGAAACATATGGTGGCGACGCAAGTGGCGTTTAGCGAACACCCGAGCGCTTTGCGCTATCCGCGCGGCGAAGGTGTCGGCGTTGAATTGCCGACACATGGCGAGGTGCTGGAAATCGGCAAAGGCCGCATCATTCGCGAAGGGGGGCGTATTTGCCTGCTCAGCTACGGCACACGGCTGGAACAAGCGCAATTGGCGGCCAATCAATTGGACGCGCAAGGCTTCCGCACCAGCGTCGTCGATGCGCGTTTTATGAAGCCGCTTGATGAAGAACTGATTTTGCGATTGGCGCGCGAGCATGAAATTTTGCTGACTTTGGAAGAAGGCGCGATTGGCGGCTTTGGCAGCCATGTCATGCATATGCTGGCCGAAAACGGGCAATTGGAAGGCGGTTTGAAATGCCGCTCCTTGGTGCTGCCCGACAGTTATATTGACCAAGACAAGCCTGATGCCATGTATGATGTGGCGGGGCTGAATGCCGCGCAAATTATCGAAACCGTGCGCGGCCTGTTGGGGGCTGATGGCGCGCAGATTGAGATTATCACGCCAAAGGCCGGTGCCTGAGCGTGGGTAAAACCCGCCTCGACCAACAACTTGTCAGCCTTTCTCTATTTGAAAGCCGCGCCCGCGCCGCCGCCGCCATTAAGGCGGGGCAGGTGACGGTCAATGGCATCACCGCCGAAAAAGCGTCCATGTCCGTATCGCCCGATGATGTGATTGAGGCTGAAGCGGCGCATGATTTTGTCTCGCGCGGGGCGCTGAAATTGCAAAAAGGACTGGCGCATTTCGGCTATGTGGCGCGCAATGGCGTGTTTGCTGATATTGGTGCCTCGACCGGCGGTTTTAGCGATGTGCTGTTGCGACAAGGCGCGGCTTTTGTCTATGCGGTCGATGTCGGGCAAGAACAATTGAATGACAGCCTATTGCATGATGCGCGGGTCGAGAATATGGCCGGTATTAATGCACGTCATCTCAGCGCTGCCGATTTTGACCGCCCGCTTGACGGGCTGGTCTGCGATGTCAGTTTCATCAGCCAAACAAAAGCACTGGCCGGACTTGCACCGTCTTTGCCTGAAAAGGCTTGGGCGATTGCGCTCATCAAGCCGCAATTTGAATTGGACAAGGCGGCGCTCGGCAAAAACGGCGTGGTGACCGATGGCGATTTGCGCCTTGCCGTTTGCGATGACATACGCCAATGGTGGCAGGCGCAAGGCTGGCGGGTCGATGATATTGTCGAAAGTCCAATCACCGGGCCGCAGGGCAATGTCGAATATCTTATCGGCACGCGCAAAATGGCATGAAAAAGCCCGCCGCATCAAAAGATGAGACGGGCTCCTCCAAATGGTTTTAAGGCTTAGCCTTCCATAGCGGCATCCCAAGCGCCTTGTGCGGCAAGGCCGTTCATTTTGGCGCGATGGGCAAAGGCGGCTTGTGCGTCAGCCACATTTCCGGCATCGCCGAGCCAGGTTTTGAGCGGCGCGGCTTGTAGGGCGCGGCCATAAGAAAAGCTCAGTTTCCACGGCAGCCCACCGATTTTATTCATTGCATCAAGATGCGCCGTGGCGTCTTCATCGGATTGACCACCCGACAAAAAGACAATGCCCGGCACCGCTTCGGGGACGCATTTTTTGAAACAATCAAGGGTCATTTCGGCCACTTGCTGGACCCCCGCCTGTTCGGCATGCGCCGTGCCCGATACCACCATATTGGGTTTCAAAATCGTGCCTTCGAGGTGAACGTCTTGCTCGGCCAATTGGGCGTAAAGCTGCGTCAAGGCGGCGCTGGTCACTTCATAGCAGCGTTCTACCGAATGGCTGCCATCCATAATCACTTCCGGCTCGACAATCGGCACAATCTCGGCTTCCTGACACAAGCTCGCATAGCGCGCCAACGCATGGGTGTTGGCCGTCAGGCAAGCAGCCGACGGAATGCCATCGGCAATATTGATGACGGCGCGCCATTTGGCGAATTTCGCGCCCAGTCCGTGATATTCGGCCAAACGCTCACGCAAACCGTCCAGCCCTTCCGTCACCATTTCACCGGCATGACCGGCCAAATCTTTCGCGCCGCCATCGACTTTAATACCCGGCATTGAACCGGCATCGGCAATCAATTGCGCCAAAGGCGTGCCATCGGCGGCTTTTTGACGAAGGGTCTCGTCAAATAAAATCACGCCGGAAATATGCTCGCGCATGGCGGCTTCCGTGCGGAACAGCATTTCGCGATAATCGCGACGGCTGTCAGCGGTCGATTCAACATTGATGTTGTCAAAACGCTTTTTGATGGTGCCGGTGCTCTCATCGGCCGCCAAAATACCTTTGCCCTCAGCCACCATGGCCTGGGCAATCTCCTCAAGGGCTTGCTTATTCATTTCTCTCTCCCGTTCAGTTTTGCGAGAGGGCAGCAACGCCCGGCAGGGTTTTCCCTTCCAGCCATTCCAAAAACGCCCCACCGGCGGTCGAGACATAGGTAAAATCTTTTCCCGCCCCCGCATGGTTTAGTGCCGCTACCGTATCGCCACCTCCGGCAATGGAGGTCAGTTGACCTTTTCGAGTCAGGGCAGCGGCATATTGCGCAGCGTGATTGGTCGCTGCGTCAAAAGGCTCAATCTCAAACGCCCCCAAAGGGCCGTTCCAGATAATTGTAGCCGCCTTATCAAAGGCAGCGCAAATATCGCCGACCGCATCGGGGCCGGCATCAAGAATCATTTTGTCATCGGGCACGGCGTGCGCGGCCACGGTTTCGCCACTCTGGCCGGCGGCAAATTGTGACGCCACAACCGCGTCGCGCGGCAGTAAAATCGTGCAGCCCTGTGTCTCGGCTTCCGCCATAATGGCGCGCGCCGTCTCCAGCATGCTGTCTTCGCATAAAGACGTGCCGACGCTATGGCCTTGCGCCGCCAAAAACGTATTGGCCATGCCGCCGCCAATGACCAAAATATCGGTCTTGGCCGATAAATTGCCCAACAAATCAAGTTTGGTGGAAATCTTCGCGCCGCCAACGATAGCGACAAGCGGCCGCTTGGGATCACCCAAAGCGGCGTTAAGCGCGTCCAATTCAGCCTGCATGGCCAGTCCGCAATAGGTCGGCACATATTTGGTAATGCCATGGGTCGAAGCGTGGGCGCGATGGGCGGCTGAAAACGCATCATTGACATAAGCATCTGCCGGTGCGGCCAGCGCCGCTGCGAAATCGGCATCATCAGCCTCTTCACCGGCGTGAAAGCGGGTATTTTCCAAAACACAAATGCCGCCTTCGGGCAATGCCGCAAAGGCTTCTTGCGCCGCGTCGCCAATGCAGTCTTCGGCGAAAGTCACTTTTTGGCCAAGCAAATCACCAAGCGCCACGGCAATCGGGGCGAGGCTCATCTCGGCAACGCGCTGGCCTTTCGGACGTCCGAAATGCGACAGCACACCGATGCGAAAGCCGCTTTGCGACAATTTTTTGAGACTGGGCAGCAGCCTTTCGAGCCGCGTTGCATCACGCACCGCACCACGCTCGTCAAGCGGCACATTCAAATCGGCACGGATAAGGATAATACTGCCACCGGCCGTTTCAGCGACCAAGGCATCAAGTGTTTTGTAACTGCTCATCTGTGAGGTGGTTTAAAGTTTGCCCATGGCGACAGCCGTGTCGCTCATGCGATTGGCAAAGCCCCATTCATTATCATACCAGCTCAATACCCGTACCAGCTTGCCGCCGACAATTTGCGTTTGCGTCAAATCGAAAGTCGAGCTGTTCGGATTGTGATTGAAATCAATCGACACAAGCGGCTCGTCGCATACGCCCAGCACACCTTTGAGCGGGCCATTGGCGGCTTTCACAATGGCATTGTTAATTTGCTCCACTGTGGTCTTTTTCTTGGCTTCAAACACCAAATCAATCATTGAAACATTGGGCGTCGGCACACGCACTGCTGTGCCATCCAACTTGCCGGCCAGTTCCGGCAGCACCAAGCCGACAGCTTTCGCGGCACCGGTTGAGGTCGGTATCATGGATAAAGACGCGGCGCGGGCGCGGCGCGGGTCTGAGTGCAGCGTATCGACCGTGCGCTGGTCGCCGGTAAAAGCGTGCACAGTGGTCATATAGCCACGCGCAATGCCGCAGGTTTTGTTCAGCACTTGCGCCACCGGCGCAAGGCAGTTTGTCGTGCAAGACGCATTGGAAACGATTTTATGGCTTTTGCGCAATTTTTTGTGATTGACGCCATAAACAACCGTCAAATCTGCCCCCGATGCAGGTGCCGAAACCAATACGCGCTTGGCGCCGGCGGTCAGATGCTTGCCGGCATCTTCTTGGCTGGTG
>Ga0181568_10003698_pt1 | contig 13731 bp, 17 predicted proteins | sample 101ome_20_FD_133758 | JGI IMG/M metagenome (GOLD analysis project Ga0181568, IMG submission 133758) | Coastal salt marsh microbial communities from the Groves Creek Marsh, Skidaway Island, Georgia - 101404AT metaG (megahit assembly) | ecosystem: Environmental > Aquatic > Marine > Intertidal... | reverse complement strand
TTACAATATCTATAACATTATCTTCAACATATTTTTTATCTATAAATTTGTATATATAACATGTTTCTTCATTAAATTCTCTTATTGCTGTTTCTATATAATCCTCATTTAACTCACTTCCACCACTAAATGAAGACCAACCTTGTCTTTCTTTTCCTAATAATATTTTAATATCATGATTTTCTTTAAAAATTATCGGTATTATTCCAGCACTATGTTTAGTCATTTATAATTATTTTGTGCGCATTACTTTAAGTGATTTTAGTCTTTCAGTTTTATAATCTACACATGGTTTTGAATATTTTACATAGTTTATATTACTATGTTTTGATTCATTATTTTGTTGCCAAGTTTTTATGATTTTATTATCTACATTTTCCAATTCTTTTACCCATCTTTTTATATATACACAATCTTTATCTAATCTTTGTATCTGTGTTTCTGGATTAAATATTCTTATATACGATGTTCTATCTACACCTAATCCCACAGACCATTGCCAATTTCCATTATTTATTGCTACATCATAATCTATTAGTTTTTGTGCAAAATATCTTTCTCCTTTAGTCCAATTTATATGTAATATTAATGATAGAAAATTCGCACATAACATTCTCGTTCTGTTATGCATCCATCCTATGCTATTTAATTGTCTCATTCCCGCATCTACTAATGGAAATCCAGTATTTCCTGTACACCATTTTTCAAATAGTTTTTCATTGTTTTCCCATTTTATTTTTTTCCCTTTATAATTATCTCCTCCTATTGTCTTTTTATATCCTAAATTTATAAACAAATTTACATAAAATTCTTTCCAAAATATTTGTCCTACTAATGATTTGTTACTTTTTACTTTTTCATAAAATTCTCTTATACTTATATTTCCAAATTTTAAATGTGCTCCTAAAAATGATGTGTTTATTTTAGGATAGACTCTTGTTTTTTCATAATTTTTTAATCTTTTTACTATACTTGGATTTATTAATTTTAACGCATTTACTCTTCCTCCTATTGTTACCGATTTGTTTTTTAATTGTTTATTATATAGTGTCATTGGTTCAAATTCGTCATCAATTCTTAACATTTTTATTTGTGCATTTTGATACTTTTCACTTCTGGGTTTTCTTATATTTTTCTCTAACGCCTTTTTGTAAAAGTAATTATATGTTTCGTAATATTTACCTTCTCCTGTTAATATACTATTTATCGGAAATAATGTATAATCTTCTAATGCTATATGTTCTATTCCTTGTCTTTTACAATATTCTTCTATTTTTTTATCTCGTTCTCTCGAGTAATATGTATTATCTATATTATATCCTATACTTGTTATGTTATTTTCTTTTACTATTTTATTTATATTTGATATTTCATCGTCTTTTACTATTATGTATTTTAATTTGTTTTTTAATTCTTTTTTTAAGTTACTTAAAGATTCTATCATAAAATTTATACAGTATTCAGATTTATATCTATTAGTTTTTACTTGCTTTTCATTAAATATAAATATCGGATAGATATTATATCCTTTTTTTATTAAATAGTTTAAAGTCGTGTTATCTTTAATTCTTAAGTCCCGTCTATATATATATAAACAGTTCATTATTATAATGAATGATAATAAAGAGCAAGAATTTATCGATATCAATGACCATGATACCATTGTTTTTGAAGACTTTAATATTAAGGTTATCAAAAATGATGATGGTTATGCTAGTAGCGATACATCAGATGATTCATACTTTTCAAATGATGATAATAATATTATATTTTCTATCCTAAATATTCTTAAAGAACATTTTATTTATACAGAATCTTCTTTTTTTAATAAACTTTCTTTTTCCGAACTTTTTGATTATTTTAATCTATCTTTTTCAAACGAAGAAAAATTAGATTTATATTCATATATCCCTACACCTCATCCTTTTCCATATTCTAAAAAGTTTATCAATTCTAATTTTGATGTTTGGGTTGATTTTAATTTCTACAAATTAAAAGATTCTTATTTATATCTTAATCGCATTTCTAAATCTTTTTCTATTAAAAATAATACATTTTACAACTTTTGTATTCTTGGTTTCAATTCATCTTCACTTTCCTAATTTTATTCGTGGTTTTGCACAAAATACTAAATTCTTTACACGATACCATATCTTTTTATTATTTTTCATAAATTTTTCATATACTCCTACTTGTTTATTTACATATGTTTTAAATGAATCAAATGCATTTTCCACATTATTTTGATGGGCAAATTCAGTGGGATCAAACATATCAAACGATATTTCTTTCGGAAAGTTTTTTAACCATACTTTTGCTACTTTATGAAAACAGATCTTTCCATTTAAATAGATATCATCTTTTATTCTTTCTGGATAATTTGCTAAATAGACATCTGGTATAAAGACATTTCTTTGTAATCCTTGTTTATGTCCATCTTTTATATACGCTATTGTTGCTGTCGTTTCATTTAACGTATCTTCAGTTTTATTCCAAAATAAATCTTTCGTTGCTGGATATGATGCTATGTATTTCCATGGATCAAAAAATTCTGTTACTTCTCTTACACCTGTTCTTATTTCTTTACTTCCTATATTATCATAATGTTCCTTTCCAAATTCTATATATTTTGCTCCTATATTTTCATTAACTTGTACCTTTTCATTTACTTCGTTTATCAAATCATCATATGATGCTATGTATTTTAAGTAATCTACACATTTTTCTTCATATGTTATTTCTATATAATGTAAAGCAGCCTTTTGTATATTCGTTAAATCTTCATAGTTTTCATACTTTGTTAATATTTCATCTTCATACGCCATTAAATACGCATATCCATCAAAACCTTCCTTTCTGAACACAGGTTTTTCATTGTCTTCTAAATATTCCTTTCGAGCACTTATGTAAAATTTCGTATATTTTTTGGCGTCAAAACTTCCAAACTTTTTTGATACTGACGCACCTTTTTTGTTGCTCCAAAAATCATATTTATTATCGATTAACTCAACATTACTTGCTAAACTCATTATAGCATCAAAATCTTCATTTTTTTTTGTTTCTTTATATATTTTTATATATTTTTTTGCTAATGTCGTGTTCAACCCTACAAGCTCCACTATATCATCATTTGATGCTATGAATTTTAATACTTCATCACATTTATACATTTCAGCCATTATTATACATTTAGAAAATTTTTAGTTTCAAATTGTTATTTTATATATAGAGTTGTTTTGGGGTTTATCTACTTTTAATCTCCATAAATAACAACAATTGTAATCATATTCACTTGGTGTTATCGCATATTTCATCATATATAACGAATGCGTTACTACAGCTATATCTACACTCTTCTTTACTTCATTTTTGTCTAATATAAACTTTTTTACGAACTCTTGAAAATTTTTGAAATTGGGTCTTGTCGTTTCTTCGATATACTTCCAATCTACATTTGATTTTGGATATTTTGATGATATAAAATTCTGTTGTTCTTGTTTTTCTAACGGTAACGCATTTTTATACCCTTGTATCTCTGATATATATGGCGCTACATATATCTTTTTCTCTTTAAACATATTCACAGCAGTCTCTATCGCTCTTAGTAATTCACTTGCTAATACATAATCAAATTGTTTCGGTACTAAATTACATGTCGAATAATCGATATATTTAAACGAACCTTGGAAATCTCCTCTGTTTGTTCGTTTTTGCATCTTTTCTAACCAATTACCCTTTCTTTTTGATTTTTCTATACCTTCTTTTACTAATTTCGGATCTCTTTTAAATAAATGCATTATCCATCCTATTATCCCTTTTTTCTGCATCTCATTTGTTTCTGACATTCCATGTCTTATTAAATATATATTGATTTTTACAGAATTTTCAGAATTTTCATCTTTCGTCATTTATAATATCTTATATCATTATTTTTTAATTTGGTTTCTAACTAAAATTATTTTTGTTTTTTATTTTAATTATGATTATATCTTTGGGATCCGATTGTGTTGTTAAAAAGCGTCTCCAAGAATTTATTTGGAATGATAATAATCAAATATCTAACCTTTTTGATTGGGTTTTGTCCGATTTAAATGCTGTTTGTCATATTCTTGAATCTTTACATTCTCACCCTAACACTCCTTTCTTCATTCCTGATAAATTATCTATTATTACTAAAACTATAGAAAATAAATATGCTGTTAAACATAACGATTGTTACTTTATTTCACTTCATGACGCTTCTTGCGACCTTTCTTATAGCGACGCTAAATTGTTGATTTGTGATAAATATAATCGTCGTATTAAACGTTTTATCGATTTAATTTCCGACGTCCAAAATCAAATTTCTTTTGTTGCCCTTTATGATAAATATAATCCTATCCAAAATGGGGTTATGAAAATTAATGACGCTCATATTTTCCGTTTTTTTACTATTCTTTCTAAATTTAATCCTTTAAATACTCATAAACTTATTCTTCTTACTGATGATATTTCTAATCTTCCTAATTCTTCTAAATACATTCATCGTATTACTATTGTTAACGTTAAGCAATATATTATACTTGACGATTTTGTTAGCGACTGGTATCGTTTCTTTCTTGATTGGAATAAAATCTTTTCCGATCTTCATATCAGGGCTTAGGCTAATTTATTCGTTCGTTTTGGTACATCATATATTCCAAATTATTTTCAGTCGTCAGTTTTTATTTTTCTTATGTAATTTTCTACACTTTCATATCCATTTTGTTTCAAAATTTCTTTCTTTTTCTCATCTATTTTGAAATCTATCGCACTATGTTTTCCTATATATATATCTATGATATCTACATTCTTTTTCATCTCTTTTTCATTCGCTTCTTTTACTATTGTATTCATTAATTCTATTGTGTAGTCTTTTATATTTCTTATCTTGATTTCTTCATGTTCTTCTTGTAAATTTAATCCTATTATTTTTCCATCTTCAAACGCATCTATTGGAAAATTATTTACACAGCCACCATCCACATAATATTTATTTTCATATTTTACAGCTTTATATACAAATGGAATACTAGATGATATCATTACAGCTTTCGATACTTTCATATTTGGTGTGTTTTCATAATCAAACCATTCTAAACTATGTGTATTTATACACGTTCCTGTTATTCTTAATTTTATTTTTGTTTTCTCATATAACGTTTTAAATGTTATATTTTTTATTCCATGTTTCTTGTATAATATATTTTCTATATATCTTTCTAAATATTCTCCTTTGTAATATCCATATTTAAATATTAATCTATATATATCTCTTATACATCCACAATTTCCATCTAACATCTTTTCAAACGGAGCCTTGCTTATGTATTCTTCCATCTCATCTATACTTATATCCGCCGCTATCATCGCAGCTATTTGCGACCCTGCGCTACTCCCTCCTACATATTTGATATCCATCACATTTTCTTCTTTTAATCTTTTTAACGCTCCTATATACGCTATACCTTTCGTACCACCTCCTTCAAATATTATCCCGTTGTATTTCATTAGTTTAAATTATCATTTTTTTTTTCACTTAAATATTAGGTTTTCTTTCTTTTAAAATATGAATGATACATCATTAAAACAATGTTTAAAATGGGCGACGGTTCCATTTGAAAACGGAATGACTTATAGAAACAATTCAGTATCTATTAGAAAAACCGCACAATTAAAAGAAAAAGATTTTGGTTGTTCTATTATTAATAAATCTACTGGTAATTGGTCTTCTATATTAGGTGAAAAATTAGTATTTAATGTTCTTCAAAGATTAGAAAAAAATCCACGAAAACCAATTATAAAAAATAACTATTGTCCAGATTTAGAAACAGATGATTATATATATGAAATTAAAACTCGAAATTGGACAACATCAGGTACAGCAGGTGAAAAAGTACTCGGAACTATGTATAAATATAGCGATATCCCATTGATATATAAAAAACCACTAAAAATAGTATGTGTTGCTTATCAAGAATATGAACTATCTAATGGAACTACAAAAATCTTTGGTGATGTTAGTGATTCCAAAAAATTATTTTTAAAATTAGCAAATGATTTAAATATTAATTACGTTAAGTTTTCAGATTTGATATCAGAACTTCCTTCGTTTTTGCTCCCGGATTCTTAGAATTTATATGTCTTCTTACATCTATTTTATCAATCTTAAATTTTTCAAATTCATCTTCTACTTCTTTTACACACGAATTGCTCATTACAAATTTACATTTTAGTTCTTTTATTTTTTTGAATAATTCTTTATGTGATTTAAAATCCATTTCGGTGTATGATACGAATGATGTTTTGTTTTCTGGTACATATGGTGGGTCTAAATATACAAAATCATTTTTTTTATCTTTTTTCATTACAGTTTCTATCGATTCATTATATTCTTTATTTTCAAATTTTACATCTTTTATTAATTCGTTCATGTTTTTTAGTTCTTCTTTTGTCGGAAATTTTTCACTTTTATAGTTTCCATATGGTACATTATATCCATTCTTACTCATTCTATAAAGCCCTCTGAAACATGTTTTATTTAAAAATATAAATATCGCCGATTTTTTTACACTTTCTTCCATGTTATTATATTCTTTTCTTATCCAATAATAATAACTTTCTTTTGATTCACAACGTTCTTCATTTGTCGGATTTTTATTTCCATTTTTTTGTTTTATATTGTTATATTCTTCTATATATTCACATAATTCTTCATATAATTCTTCATATCTGCTTTGCACATCTTTATATAAATTAATTAATGTTTTGTTATAATCATAGACATGTATTTTTCCATGTATTTTTATTTCATTTTTTTGTTGTTTATCTAGTAACGCCAATAATACACTACCGCCTCCTACAAAAATTTCATAATAATCATTCATTTCTTTTGGAAATCTTTCCATCACTTCGTCTATTATCTGCGTTTTTCCGCCTACCCATTTTATAATTGGTTTCATAATTTATATTCGTTTTTATTTCTTATATCATAACATTCATCAATTCTCTTTGTCCGATTTTAAACCGGCCACTATACGTATATCGTTCTCTAAATTCTTTACTATTTAATTTTTCTACTATTTCTTCCACATGTATATTGTCTTTTTTTGGTATCATTACTATTAAATTTCCACCAAAATATTCCATTTTCTCTTTAAATGCTATTTCTTTTTTACGTGTCAAATTATGTATGTATATCACCTCTTCACCCTTGTGTTCTTCCATTATTTTTATATTTCTTAGCGCACCCCATTCATACCAGTTTTTTTCAGTGAATTTTCTTATTTTTCTTTTCTTTAATTCTTCTTTATGTGTATATAAATGTTTATTTATATCCTCATTTTCACTTGGATATTTATTTATCATTATATATTTTTTATTTTCTTTTTTTCCATTTATTATATTCACATTTCCTAATTCTTCGTTTTTATATACACTTTCTAATCCACTTACTAGTCCTACATAACATTCAAAATTTTCTTTTATACTTGTTTTTTCATTTGTTTCATTTAATTTATAAAATCTTATATATCCATTTTCATATTGTATTTCTCTCACTTCTGTTTTTTCATTTGTTTCATAGTTTATTTCTTTTGTTTTCAAATCTTTTTGATATCTAAATACTACTACATCTATACTTGCTTTTTCAAACAATTTTTCATTATTTGGATAGTATATATCGCTAAAACTTCCTTCTTCCATCATCTCTTTGATTACATTTTTACTACTTGTTAATTTGAAAAAATCTGATGGTACTATAAATATTAATTCTCCGTTTTTATTTAATAGTTTTACACATTTTTCTATAAAATTTATATACTTATTTCCATGTCTTGTTCTTATATATGGTGGATTTCCTACTATAGTATCATACTTCTTTTTAATTTCTTCTTCCAAAAAATCACATATTTTCGGTTCTATACCATCTTTAAATTTTATTTCTCCATCTATTTCATATGTATCATATGTGATTATCTCTTTTCTACATCTTTTTATATACTCTATGATATCGCCTTCACCTACAGATGGTTCTAATATTTCTTGACTTTTATTTTTCATATATTCATCCACTTTTTTTAATAATATTTCTGATTTTGTGTAATATTGTCCCAACTCTTTCTTCATATTCTTATATTCATTTTTTTTTCTTAAATATTTTACTACTTTTACTATTCGTCACTATCACTACATGATGATATACTATCTGTATCACTTGTATGATAATTTGTTACAAGCGCTTTTATTTTATAACCATCTTCATTTATAAATATCAATTTTTTTCTTATTTTTCTTGGTTTTGGTTGCAATACTCCTACGCAGATTTCTTTATCTGGGTGCTCTACTTTTACATATTTATAATATCCAGTCATGACAGTCAAAGTCTATTATTACATCTTTTATTTCCAAATTCTTTAAGTGTTTTTTTTAATAATTAAAATTATGGTTCGTTTCAACAAACGCCCATTTATGTATATTTTTTTGCATGTTATTGTATATCTTATCTATGTCTATATTATGTTTTGCACAAAAACTATATATTATTCTTGGATCTATATAATTGTTCTTACATGTCGTTCCTTCATATTTTCCATTTCTTTGATGATTACATAATTTTGCTACTTTTATTATACTTTCTCTTAATTCTTTTATGGTTTTACATTCTTTTAATAACTTATTACAATATGTACTTGCATTATATGTTCTAAACATCTTTCCGGTTAATCCATCTACATATTTGTTTAAATATTCATTTACTTGTGATGCATTAACTTCAAATAATTCATTTCCTTTCATTTTATCTTTCTCTTTTATATAATTATATACATGTTCATTAACTTTCCTTGTATTCTTATATAATATGTTTGATTTACCTATAAATTTTAAGCATATATAGTTGTTTTCTTTTAGTTCTATATTTTCTTTTAATAACGTACAACATCCTACACTATCATTCGTATATTCATCATCTTTTTCATGTCCTATTCTTATGTTATATTTCATTATTATATATGTTATCACTCCACATTCCTTTTTCTTTCTATCTCCTTTTTTTATATCTTCTTCTATTTTACTTTTCAATCTTCCTATTTTATACTTTCTTTTATGACATTCTATAAACTTATTTTCTGAACTCGGTGTTATATTTATATATTTAAATTTTGTTTTTCCATCCATTAATTTGTCTTTCCAACATGCTATGAAATTGGAATTTGGCGAACATATTCTTTTGTAATTCTCTTCTAATTTTACATTCTTACTTATATTTATTATTATATCTCTTGGTTGTATTCTTAATTTTATATTTCCTCGTAATGGATGATTTCCTTTCCCTATAAATATCCCAGGTTGTTCTACATTATTCATTATTTCTTGAGTTACTCCATCTATACTTACTATATTCGATACCTGTTTGGCTTTCTCAAAATTCTTTTGGTTTCTTTTACTTTCTTTTATTACTTGTTTATCATCTAACATTTCTTCTTCAAATTTCCCATATTTCTTCATGCATTTTTTAAAATTTGCTCTTATCAAAGCATCTTTTTTATATTCTTCTTTCAATCTATTCCAATATACTAAATATTCTTCATGTATTGGATGTATCTTCGTTACTTGATTTTTATATTTTATTACCCCTTTATGTTTGTATATCGGTGCTAAATTTACTCCTTCGTGTATCATTTCACTCCACATTTCTTTTATGAAAAAAATAATTTTTGTGTTTTTCCTTCGCTTCGACATATTACACATTTATTTGTTATCATCCGTTTCATACATCTGTTACAAAAGGTATGACCACATGGTATAAACGCGTAATCTATTTCATATGTTATACATATCGGACATACTTTACTGTTTTCTATATTTACTACTTGTTTTGTTAAATTTACTAATTTCGTAAATTTATTCATTTCTTTTGATTGCTCTTCTTCTATTTCTTCTTTGTATTTTCTATATTCTTCTATATATGTTCCTATTTCATATTCATATTTTTCATTGTTCATTTCTTTATGTATTTTTGTTAGTCCGTTATATATATTATTTATTTTATTATATTTTTCTTCTATGTTACAACAATTACTAAACACTTCTATAATTTCTTCTTGTAATTTATTTATTTCATCTTGTAATTTTTTTACATCAGTTTTTGTTTCTTTTATTTCTATTCCTTCTTCTATTTCATTTATATACTTTTTCCTTTCATGTCTTAATATATCTAACGCTATTTCTAATGACCTCATCGGTTTCTTTGGTTCTTCTTTATTTTGTATTTCAAAGGCTTCTTCTATTGACGTCATTTTCTTTATATTACTTTTTTTTAGTTGTCTTTACACGTCTTTTAATTCAAATTCAAATTTCTTTGTTAATTCTCTTATTGCTTCCCCTACAGTTTCTTTGTTTTCTTTTACATAATTTTCATTTCTGTAATCTACACATTGATGTAGAATTTTTATCATTAATAGTCCTATTATATTCATTCTTTCTTTTGCTGTCCTTGGATATGGTATTCTTCCTTCTCCTCTATCATAAATATCTTCACTTCCTTCGTTTTGTTCTTCACTTCCTTCGTTTTGTTCTTCACCTCCTTCGTTTTGTTCTTCGCATTGAAGACATTCTTCTGTTTCTTCTTTTGGTTGACATTTTTTCTTGGCATTTTTATGTTGTTTTAATAGACTTGGATATTTAAATTCTTTTCCACATATTTCACATGCTACTACCATTTTTAATTTCTTTTGTGTTTTTTTTCTTAAATCATTTCATTTAATTATTTTTCGGTTTTATTTTTTTACTATGGTTATTAAATATAAATATAGATGGTAATATAATACTCGATATTATCATGATTATTACTGATATTAGCATTTTCTTGTCAAATATATTTATCTCTTTTTTGTTTCTTTCGTTTTCTTTTGTATAATCATATCTTACTACTATATCTTCTATACTTACCATGTTTGAACATTTCGTTCCCAAATTTATGAATGTTGCTCCAAATATTATTATCAATAATATGGTATTTAATATTATCAATATATAATCCTTTTTCGAATATTCACTCCATGTTAATTGTTTTACTACCGTTATCACTAAAATACTTAATATTAATATAGGTATTATTAACACAAATCCTATGTTTTTTATTCCATCATCATAATTCCTTTTTAGTTTCGTTACTACTGGTCCAGGTATTTCTTTCAGTACATCTCTTACATTAAGTCCTCCAGTTTCATTTATCATCTCATCTACTTCATTTATTATTATTCTTCTTACTTGTTGTACATTATTATAATATACAAATACAGTTTCCGCTATCGTCATTAATAACGATACCATTAGAAATCCATACATAGTATCTCGTTCTGTTTTTTTTGTATTTCCTTTGTAATATTTTATATTGATTATTATTGTTATTGTTATAATTAATATACTTATGGAATTGTATAATACTCCATCTGTTATACGTTCTTTTTTGTCTATATTTTCTTTACTCATTTATTTTATATGTTAAAATAAATAATTATGGATTCTTTTTTTGATTTTAAAAAACCTTATTTACATTCTTCTTATTTGTCTATAATCTCTTTGATTTTAATCGTTAATCGTTCAAATCCTCAAAGTAACTTATTGATTTTTATTAATGTTATCCTTTACTTAATTATTACTTCTTCTATTTTCTTCTTTTATTCCATTAACGAACAAAAACGCATTTTAGAACTTTATTATAAAGAATATTTAGGTTATCAACATGAATTTAATAATAAAAAATTTCTTACATATCAGAAAAATGTTCGTAAAAATTATATACCTACTAAAAATAATAAACCTTTCGTTTATCTTTTTAGTACTTTCTTTTTATGCTTGATTTTCATTTTTATTTCCCTTTTTTATTATTTCGTAAATTTTAATAAAATTAAAATCCGTTCTGTTTTAAAATTATCTTTCTTTCTTTTCTCTCTTGGTTTAACTGAAATGTTTATCGCTTTTAAAGTTATGTACAATATGCCTTATCCTGATATTTTTAATATTCTTGATATAGTTTCATCAAAAAATTCGTAATTATTTTATCGTCTTATTTTAAATGTCCTATAAAAAAATGATTTCTTCTATAAAAACTACTCATTTGTTGAATTTAGATACAAATGCTAAGAAATTTCTAAATGATTTTATTCAAATTATTCTTGATTCTCCATCTTCTGAAAAAAATCTTAATTTTCATAAATATGGTAGATTTAAACAATCTAGTAATTCTAAATATAAAAAAATAGAAGATCTTTTAGAAGATATTTTAGAAATAGCTAGTAATATAGCTAAAATTAATGGCGCTAACAAAATTTCTTTAAATCATATTATATCATCTACTCTTAATAATCATCATATAAGTAATATGATGAATAAATACGCTTCTATTAAACACAATCCTACATCAAACCGTTCCACTAAACTCATATCTAAGAAAAAATTACCTAAGAAAAAATTACCTACGAAAAAATTACCTAAGAAAAAATTACCTACGAAAAAATTACCTACGAAAAAATAATACCGTAATCAGATTTTCACTTTTTTATTATTTTCTTAATAATCTTGTCTCGTCTTTTTTTCGTATTTTATATATATATTAAATTATAATAAATGACACCGGATGATGAAGAAGAACATGATGATTTCATGCAATCGTTAATAGAATTATCAGTCGTTTAATGAAATAAGATTTCCACGTTTTCTTTTTACACATTTACTAGACTGTGGATAAATTAAAATTTTCGAACATTCAACATCCCACTTATCTTTGGCACCTTTATCACTACGATGAATGATTTTCGGCGCGTTTCTATCTAGAGATATATCGCGCATCATTTGTATAGTTTCAATAGGTGGGGGATTAAATGTATAATTAAATGTATATATTGATTCTAATTGACGAGTCCTACCGTAATTTCCTTTCATCCATCCCCTTGATTGATTTTGTCTAAATATCGCATCGTTTCTGAATATATCAAGACACCGTTTATTGATAAAAGAATTATGACGAAACCAATATTGGCTAGAACTAGAACAATGTTCCAGAACAGCTGACCGAACATTTGTTTCAAAATTATTACTTAGTTTTCCACTCCACAAAGAGTATCGTCCACCTATAATTTCTTCCACAACTTTATATATATCTTTATTTGTAAATTCATTTTTTTTCCAGTGCAGTTGGTATCCTGCAAGTAGTAGTACAAGTGTGCGCGATGACGCATTATGTTTTCTTATATTCCGTTCATTAGTATTTAAATTCAAAGACTGTATTATTTCAAGATATTTGTTGTATATATCCGCACCATTTAATGGTGCATCAATATACCTATGCACAGCACTTATAAAATTACGAAAAGCATGTTTATTTTGTGTACATAGACACACTTTACAATTATCCCAAACAATATCAACAATAGTCGTCATGTTTTAATGACTATATACTCATATTCATCTTTCATCTTTGTTTAAGTGATTTTTATTTATTTATTTATTTATTTATTTATTTATTTATATTAATGGCTTATGTCGGTGGTAAATCAAAAGGTGCACAACATATCGTCGATGTACTTAATAATAAAAAATATGATAACATGAATTACATAGAACCGTTTATTGGCTACGCCCATATACTTAGAAGAGTAAAAAACAAAAAATCTTTTATAGCAAGCGACGCAAATCCACTCGTAATTTCTC
>Ga0181568_10003690_pt1 | contig 13751 bp, 29 predicted proteins | sample 101ome_20_FD_133758 | JGI IMG/M metagenome (GOLD analysis project Ga0181568, IMG submission 133758) | Coastal salt marsh microbial communities from the Groves Creek Marsh, Skidaway Island, Georgia - 101404AT metaG (megahit assembly) | ecosystem: Environmental > Aquatic > Marine > Intertidal... | reverse complement strand
TTGGTTAAGAGACCATAATGAAATTAGAGAACAACATCAAGAGCGCGCTCATACGTTAAAACAAATGTTAGAAGATAATAACATTGAAGTACACGAGGAAGCCTGTACTCATATTTTACCAGTAATGGTACGAAATGCAAAACGTTGTAAAGCAATGTCTGATAGATTATTAAATATGCATGGGATTTATATACAACCCATAAATTATCCAACAGTAGATGTTGGAACAGAGAGATTGAGAATCACTCCTACGCCATTACACACAAATGGTATGATGGAAGATTTAGTATCTGCTCTGAAAGAAACATTTAGAGAAATAACATGAAATGGTTAACACTTTTTACATCACTTACTCTGGCCTCGACTGCTGCATATTTTAGTATCGTAGGTTTAATGACAATTTTTTCAGGCGCTGCTCTGAGCATTTTGGTTATGGCAAGTGTATTAGAATTCGGTAAACTTGTATCAGCAGCATGGTTGCATTATGAATGGGACCGAATAAATAATTTAGTACGGGCATATTTCACTACAGCAGTATTAGTGTTAATGTTTATTACATCAATGGGTATTTTTGGATTCCTTTCCAAAGCTCACATAGATTCAGCATTGGTCGGTGATTCATATTCCCTTGAAGCAAGTATTATAGACAAAAGAATTGGCGCAAAGCAATTACAGCTTGACAATTTGACTGGACGATTAGAAAATCTGGATTACGTCTTACAGACAAGTAGACCAGAAGATCGAAACTATGTTAATAAAGTTCAAACTGAAGAGCGTAATGAAATTAATGCCGATATAGATATATTAGTACAAGACATAGTAAAGCTAAATGAGGATAAAATCCCAGTCCAAAAGAAACAATTGGACCAAGAGGCAGAATTAGGTCCTATTAAATATATCGCAGATATGATATATGGTGATGAAGCGATTACATATTATGATAATGCAGTTCGTTGGGTCATTTTAATTATTATATTTGTATTTGACCCTCTTGCGATTATGTTGTTGATTGTGTCAACAGCAGCATTTAAAAGAGACCGAGAGCAAATGAATCCTCTTGTAAATGAAGAACAAATTATGAGAATGGATAAGAAGGAACCTAAACAAGAAATTGATTGGGACCATGCTCCAAGTAAAAAAGAAGAAGAACAAAAAAGTAGTGGTTTAGAAACAACACTACGAAGGAGACCGATATAAAATGAATATCAAAAAGATGGCGTGGTTGGGATTAGGATTTTTAAGTTTAGGAGTAGCATACATTGGTGTAGTGTTGCCAGGAATACCTTTTAGTATTCCAGCAGTATTTGCGGCATATTGTTTTGCAAAGAGTTCAGATAGAATGCATGAATGGTTATACAATCATAAATTATTTGGGCCTTTCCTTACAAATTGGGAAACAAAGAAAGTATTCCCAAGAAAAGCAAAATACACAATGTTAGGATTTATGGCATTTGCTTTATTACTTATGATTGTATTTACAGGTAATTGGAAAGCAGTAATGTGGTCAGGTTCCTTTATGGCGTTTGGTGCATATTGGGGCTGGAGATTCCCAGACACACCAGAGGAATACGACCGTAGAATAAAAGCTGGTGAGAAAATAGGGTTGTTTAAATAAGGAGACATCGATGGCAGAAATTCCATTCAACAACGGTGATAAAAACTATCCAAAAATGACTCCATTTGAATTTTATCAAGCATTACATAAAATGCATTATGCGCATAGACTTGCTGATGAAATGGAAACATTGGAACAGATTGACAAGGTAATTGAACTGATGGATGGTGAATACCCAGAAGCAGATTATTTAATTCAAAAGATTAAAAGAAGATTAGATAACGACAAGAAATATTAAGGAATTATATTATGGCAAAAATTTATGAAAGTCCTGACAAAGGACAAACAGTATACGAAAGGGAAATTGGAGCTCCAATTAATACAAGGAAATTGGTGAGAGAATCAGTAGCAGCAGATGATGCAGCCGATGTCATGGCTGATGTTGCTTTTAGAGAATCAGCAAAAAATAATAAGAAGGAAAAATTTAAATAGGAGACTTATGCCCAACACGATAGATTTTGAACAAAAAAGTTTTACGAAAGATTTTTTATTTGTTTGCTCTATTGGATTGAATGTGGGATTTATTTTTGGAATACTTTTTATATTATAGGAGAAATTAATGAAAGACAAATATGCAGTAGTAACAGTCGTAAGTTCTTTTAAACAAAGATATGTAGTTCCTTTTTCGGAATTGCAAAAATTAAACGAAGACGTAAAGTTAACTGATAGTCTAGCAATTGAATGGGCTAATGATTGTGTCTCTAGTGAAGAGGTTAAAGAATTTAGCCAAAAATGGTTAGGTGAAAGTATTATTGATACAGACCTTCTTGAAGAAGAAGAAATTATGGCATTATTTAAAAAGGATAATGTTTACTTATCAGAAGGACCTGATGCCTGGTCTGATGCAAAGATTTTAGATTATTGTCGAAACTGGAAAGAACAGAAGGCAAAATAATGGAAAAAGTAATTGTATACGGCTCTGCAGGCTGTAATTTCTGCCGTGGTGCTGTTAAAATGGCAGAAAATATTTGTGATGATGTCGAGTATAAAAACACAACATATACAAGATATTATGATGAATTAAAAGAAAGAAAGGCAGATATTAATCTACATATCCAACCTCACATTTGGGTTACAGATGGAGGAACTGAATTTTATGTGGGTTCGTATGGCGAATTTAGAGAATATTGTTATAATACACAAATACCGGCAATGCACTAATGAATGATAAAGAACTTGAAAAATGGGTAAGAGATAATCCAGCAAAAGCAAATGCAATATATCCTACTTTATTTATAGCAGGTGCAATGTTTTTGCAATACACATGTATACAAATCATTGACTCATTTGTAAGTGGACAATGGATGTAAGGAGATAAATGGCAACAAAAAGTAAAGCATATTCCAGCGTACATAATGGAATTAAGAAAGGCACTTCAATCGGTAATAATCCGAAGAGCCGAGCTACGATGAACAAAGCAAAAAAGAGAAGCTTCAAAAAGTACCGTGGCCAAGGCAGATAATATAGGAATCATTTTAGGAAACGGCAAATCAAGGCAGGGACTTGATTATCGTAAGAAGTTTCCTGGAGCCTTTGTCTATGGCTGTAATGGAGCTTATAGAGAAGAACCTGATGCATTAGTATGTACTGATGTTTATATGCAGCATCTTATATACAAAGAAGGTTATTGTAAGGACCATTTATGCTATTTTTCAGAATGGGAAACATTACCAGGTGATGAAGGTTATATGTTGGCAAAACAATTGGGGAAACCCGTTATTGCAAACGAAAGAAATGAAAGATTAACTTGTGTCGTTTCAGGTACCGACGAATTTACTTATGTCACTTGGACTGATGATAAAGATATGGTTCGGTCAATGCCTGAAATGCAAATCAGTTCTGGGTCAAGAGCATTATTAAGAGCTTGTGAATCAGGTTGGTTTAAAGAAATTTATTGTATCGGCTTTGATGGCATGAATGCAAAGAATTTATACGAAGACACAAAAGGATATGAAAGATCTGAACCAAGATCTCATTGGGTTCAAGAACGAGAAACAATTAAACAACAATTTCCAAATATAACATTTTATGATTTATAATAGATTAGCATCAGCAGCGTATGGCGAAGGAAGAAAATACTTCAAGTGGTGGGTTCGAGTTTGGTGTAGACGCAGAAGATAAATAACGACATGCCATATTCAAAGAAAGTTATAGACAGATTCGAAGCAGTAACCAATAATCCTGCAGCACACGGCGTTGGTAGATTTGATCCCAATGACCCAAATGTTGCAACAGGTATGACAGGTGCACCTGCTTGTGGTGATGTTATGAAGTTGGATTTAAAATTAAATCCAGAAACTGAAGTCATTGAAGATGTTAAATTTAAAACTTATGGTTGTGGTTCTGCTATCGCTTCAAGCAGTATGTTCGTTGAAATGTTAATTGGTAAGACCATTGAAGAAGCAAAGAATATTAAAGATAAAGAAATTGCAGAGGCTTTAGAATTACCTCCAATCAAAATCCATTGTTCAGTATTGGCAGAAGATTCAATCAAAAGAGCAATTCAAGATTGGGAAGAAAAGAAAGCAGGTCGCAATGAGTCATGGCTAGAAAAAATGACTAAACAGGAAAATTAAAATGTATGAGTATAAAGCAAAATTATTAAAGGTTGTAGATGGAGATACAGTCGATGTGGATATTGATTTGGGTTTTGGTGTATGCCTTCGCAATGAACGTGTTCGTATTATGGGAATTGACACGCCAGAATCAAGAACTAGAAACAAAATTGAAAAGTTGTTTGGAATTGCTGCAAAGAAAAGATTAAAAGAACTCCTTACTAAAGATGTTATATTAAAAACTTTTAAAGCACGAGATGGAGAAGATGCCAAAGGTAAATTTGGTAGAATCCTTGGTGATTTTAATGTCTATTATCCAAAGCAAGACCGTTGGTGTATGGTCACAGAGATTATGATAGAAGAAGGTCATGCAGTAAAGTATGAAGGTCAATCAAAACTTGATGTAGAAGATGAACACCTTAAAAACAGAGAAAAGCTTTTAGAAGAAGGTGTTGTTGACAAAAAGGCGTATCTTAAATTATTACCAAAATTATAAAAAACGTGTTGACATTTGCATTAAGTTATGTTAATATAACAATATGAGATATAATAATAATGAATTACGTGGGACAACAATAGACCTTAGGCCACGGAAAAGACATCCTAAGGACAAAAGACCACCAACAGCAATGCCATTTGATGTTGGTTTGAGAAAGTTTAGAAAAGCTGTTGAAAAAGCAGGTATTCTAAAAGAAATCCGTAAAAGAGAATTTTACGAAAAGCCTTCTATTAAAAGAAATAGAAAAAAGGCTGAAGGTATTAAAAGACACCAAAAGAAAGTTGCGTCTCAAAGATTGAGCAATTTGCCAAGAGGTTTCAGACGATAAATTTTTGTTGACAAATCATTTTAGATTTGTTATAATATACTTGAATTGGTGGGAATACTGATTCCGGGAGCAACTCCTGAAGCACCGACGTATACTGAGTGTGGACGAAACGCCGAAGGAACGACCACCATTTCACTTTGATATGGAATTTATATTATGGGTCTAGCACGCGGATTATCTACTCTTAATACTAAAAAGAGAAAAATCAAAATTACAAAAGCAAGACTTCAGGAATTGGAAGTCGAATGGCGAGCACACAATAAAAGAATGAAACAAAAAGGCATGCACGAACTTCGTTATGAGAAGTTTGATGATTATGTCAACTATTGTTATGGTCGAGTAAAAATGCCCGACCCTCGTGATTATAAAAATTTCAAACCTTACCAAAATACTTCTACATATCGTAGAGAAACTCCAAATTATCCTTCGTTGACATCACCAACAAGTGGTGGTTCTGGCACATATAAAGAATCGCAAAAATATACTGGAGACCTAATCGTGGGTATTGCTACTATGCATAAAAGTAATGCCGTTCCAGTTATGAAAGGAACATCACAGGCTGAAGACATTGCTAAGATGAGGCGTAATTAATGACTTATAGACCTCAAATGGTAAAATGTTATGTATGCAAAAAAGAAATAGAAGTATCAAATGTAAAATATCATACAGCAAGAGAAGAAGGTTCTCCTGCCAAGCCTTTTTGTGGGCCGGAATGTAGCTTAAAATATTACCAAAGGAGACAAAATGGGTCATCCAACTAATAGTCATATAAAGAACTCGGTTGATACTGGCAATGAAGAGATACTCAAAGCCATATCTGAATTAAAAGAAAAATGGGAAAAACATGTTAACATTTCCGAATTACTCGGCATTGATTTAAAATGTCCTCATTGCAAGAAAATATTGAAAATAAATGAGAAAGGAAGAACTTATCCAGTTAATAGAAAGTCTACCGACTGAGGATACAAAGGGAAACATAGAAGGAATCTTCTATGATAGATATGGTAGCAAAATTTGCACTGATAGCATTAGATTAGATATGGACGGTGGTCGTATCATCATGGTTCAAAAAGGTAATGACTATTATGAGAAAAACAATTCAAATTGGAAACAAGAAATGGAGTTTATGAACAATGGCAGGAAAAGGAAGCAAACCTAGACCTATACCGAACAGAGAAAAGTTCGAGAAGGAATGGGATAGAATCTTTGGAACTAAAGAACAAGAAAAGAAGAAACAAGCACAGGACCGAAGAAATGGATAAAAGTACAAGAGTCACAATTACATTGGATATGGAATACGACAATGACTTATTAACTAATGGAACGAAAATGGTGAAAAAGATTCGTGAGTTTATTGCTAATAATGAATTTTCATATCTGACTCAAACCGGGGAAAATCTAGATGCTGGTGACCGACCGGTCAATAAAGTAACATCTGGATTATCCTCCGAGTTTGCACATCCAGCATATACAAGATACCCATTCTTAAAGCACAAATTAGTTAAGGAATAGGGGTTGACATTTACTTTAAAATGTATTATAATGGACTTTTATTATGGAAACAAATATGAAACCGTGGGAAATTATCCAGAAGCTTGAGTCTGATAATAGTAGACTTTTCAAAGAAGAAGTTCTTTCTTCGAACTTAAATAACAGAGAATTTGCATGGGGATTGAGAGTTGCTCTTGATTCCATGATTACATTTGGAGTTCAACAAGTTCCTATTAAAAAGGAACCTGATGGTGAATCGGACCTTTGGTTTGGACTTCCAGAAATGGAACAATTAGTTCACAATTTATCTACTAGACAATTAACTGGTAATGCAGCCCGAGACGCTATTTTGCATGCAATGAGTATATGCACACAAGATGCTTGGAATAATTGGTATCGTAGAATCCTAATTAAAGATTTAAAATGTGGAGTGAGTGAAAAAACAGTTAATAATGTTTGCAAGAAACAAGGCCACGACCCATTGATTCCTGTATTCGGCGTCATGTTGGCAAGTAGTGGAGATAATAATCCAAAAAGAATCAAAGGTGAATGTATTGTAGAATACAAATATGATGGAGTCAGAGCTGTTGCAATAGTGAATAACGGTTCAGTAACCATATATAGTAGGAATGGAAAAATTCTTAGTAATTTTCCACACATTGAAGAAGCCCTCAATAAACCAGAATATGATGGCACAGTCTTTGATGGTGAAATTATGAGTGAAGATTTCCAAACACTTATGAAACAGGTCAACCGTAAGGAAGGTGCTCAAACACAAGATGCTTTTCTTGCTCTTTTCGATGTTTTACCTCTTGATGAATTTGAAGAAGGTAAAAGCAGTGCTACTCAATATGAAAGAAAATTACACTTAGAGGATTATAGAGATATATCTCCTGCGATTAAAGTCGTAGATTACTGGACAGTAAATTTTGACAAGCCTGAAGGTAAAGAACTTTTTGATTTTTTAAACAAACAAGCCATTGATAAGGGCTACGAAGGTTTAATGATTAAACCAACAGACGGCATATATGAGAATAAAAGATCATACGCGTGGTTGAAAATTAAGCCATTTATTGAGGTAACACTAGAGGTTGTTGCTTTAGAAGAAGGAACAGGTAAAAATGAAGGTTTACTTGGAGCTTTGGTTTGTGAAGGCCAAGATGAAGGTAAACAATTTCATGTTAAAGTCGGAAGTGGTTTAACTGATGACAATAGAAAAGACATTTGGGAAAATAAAGAACAGGTGATAGGTCAATTGGTAGAAATCAGAGCAGACAGTGTCAGTCTAGCAGATGATTCTGAGACATATAGTTTAAGGTTCCCAAGGTTTAAAACATTTAGAGGTTTTGAGGTAGGAGAGAAACTATAATGTGGGCAGAACTTGTATTGGGTTTTATCTATTTTGGTTATCTGGGATTAATGAATTTAGGATTTTACTTTGTAATTAAGAATACACTATGAGTTTAAAAGTCAAAATAAATGAAAGAATGGATATTCTGCAAGAATGGATGGAATCAAATTATCATTTGAAAAGACCAGACGTTGTTGCTGAACATACTCTACAACTTTCTAAATTTTGGAGTGTTTTGAGTGAAGAGGATAGAGATTATATCCAATGTGCTCAAAGTGCGATTGAAGATAAAATGGAGTGGAAATTATGATGAAAAACTTAGTAGAAGTATTTGCTAAAATGTCAGATACTGATTTGGAAGAGTTCGCGCAACTTGCTGTTGAAGATGGGTGTGCAACTCAACTTGAATTCTTTTTACATAAAGCACAGCTGGAGGCAGAATAATGACACAATATGAAGGAGCTGTTGAAAAACAAAGACTTTTATTAGAGGCTGAAGAATGGGCTCGAGGTGTGGATAATATTCATGTTCACGGTTTGAGTAGTATGTGGTATGACAATAGACCAGAGGATACTGCCGATGGTGAATATGTCACTGATACAGCATATAATAGTGGTTTAATCGAAAGATCTAAAAACGGAAAGATTATCCATTATTTTGGAGAAGTTCTTAAAGGTGAAGATCTTATCCAAGAATACCTGAAAAAGAACGGGAGAACTGTTCTAAATTCAAAATAGGGGGAAATATGAAACGTTTATTATTTCTCTTAGTTATGGCCGTACCTACACTTGCGGCGTTTGATGGGCCTTATGTTCCAACTGAAACGGAACATTGTATGGCATTAAATATCTATCATGAAGCACGAAGTGAAAATATGGCAGGTAAATTTGCAGTTGCCGATGTTGTTTTAAATCGTGTAAATGATAGGCGATATCCAGACACAGTATGTGGTGTGGTTTATCAAGCAGAATTATCTGAATGGTGGTTGGAACAAGGAAGAGAAGTTCCAATTAAAGGACGATGTCAATTCAGTTGGTATTGTGACGGCTTGAAAGATGACCCAATGGAAACCGATGCTTGGGCTGAATCATTAATTATATCATATCAAATATTAAATAATGATTTATACCGAGGTTTAACTGAAGGTGCTACACATTATCATGCAAATTATGTGAAACCACCTTGGGCTCCAAGTTTTCATTTTGTAGGACATATAGGTTCACATATTTTTTATAGAGCAGATTGAATAAATATCTCTATACATTGTGAATAGAGGTATATTATGAAAACAGCAGGAGTGGACTACAGTTTATCAAGTCCAGCCATTTGTACACATGAAGGTGATGAATGGCATTATGACAATTGTATATTTTACTATTATGTCAAAAGTGATAAATTACTTTTACAAGGTGGTAAAACACAATTTATGTCAACATTATATCCAGAAGCCTGGGCCAATGACCAAGACCGATTTAATATTTTAGGTTCCTGGGCAGACGATAAAGTTTATGATTGTGATTTTGTCGGGATAGAAGGATATGCATTTGGAGCTGTAGGTCGTGTATTTCATATTGCTGAAAATGCAGGCTTATTTAAACATAAATTATATACAAAAGGAGTTCCTTTTGATGTTTATGCTCCAACAGTAATTAAAAAATTTGCCACAGGTAAAGGAAACGCAAATAAAGAAATGATGATTGAGGCGTTTGAAGATGAAACAGGGGTTGACATTCGCGACGCTTGTGGTATAATAAACAAATCATGGAATCCAATTACAGATATTGTAGACGCCTATTATATTTGTAAATATGGATTTCAACAATTTAGAGAAGAGTTATGATAATTATTTTTAACGGACCACCAGCTTCAGGCAAAGACGAAGCAGCAGATGTATTTAAAGAAAATTACGGGTTTAAAGCTCTTAGTTTTAAATGGCAGCTATTTAAGGAAACAATGAACCATTATGGTGTCAATGAAGAATGGTTTATGGAAGGTTATGATAATCGCGAAATTAAAGAGCGCGAAGAATTTGCTTTAGACAATATGTCAAGGCGTCAGGCCATGATTCATGTTTCCGAAAATGTCATTAAACCAACCTATGGTAAAGACTTCTTTGGTCAGCGTGTTGCTGAAGAGATTCAAGAAGGCGTAAATTATGCTATTGCTGATGGTGGGTTTATTGAAGAATTAGAGCCTGTGATCGAAAAGGTTGGTGCCGAAAATGTTGTTATCGTACAATTAACAAGAGAAGGTCACGATTACTCTACTGATAGCCGTAGGTATTTCAATGGTAATCTCATTAAAGAATATGCCATTGGGTTTGAAACACCAGTAGATAAAGCTTATGTCTTAAAAGAAGAATTAAATTTAAGAACATATAGAGTACACAACAATGGTTCTGTGCGTAATTTCCACAGTGTATTAACTGACATTTATAATGAATTAAAGGAAGATTATAACCTTGATAGAACTGAAGAACAAGCTGAAGGGAATACCGAAACCGAACATAATCAATCTTAAGGAATGTACTGACAGAGCTCAATGGACTCGCGATGAGTTTGCTCGATTAGGTATTGATGATATTAATATACATTCCTATGACCGATATAACGAAGATTCGATAAAATTTATCGGCGACCCCCATGTAACAGAAGCCACAACAAAAGGCGTTACATCATCGCATATGCTCACCATTAAATGGTGGTATGAAAATACCGATGAAGAAATGGGAATCTTTTTTGAAGATGATTTAGATTATAAAACAGTCGATCATTGGAATTTTACACTACTAGAATTTATCGAAAGGTGTAACAAATGGGATTGGGGAGCATTACATTTGTGTAATGTTTTTGAGTATCCCTACGATGTTTATAATGAGTATATCCCAATGGTTCCTAGGAAAAGACAATTGTGGGACCATGGATTACAATGTTATATTATGAAACGCGAATACGCAAAGAAAATTGTAGAATATTACTTCGACGATTTTGGCCAAGGTGATATTCATTATCGCATGCCACTAGGAAGTCCAGTGACTACCGAGAATAATCTTTTACATGGATTTGGATTGGTGATTACAATGCCATTATTCAATCACAATGTAATGGATTTTCGCTCGAAGAATATATATTATTATAATGAACAAGCAAGTTCGGCCTTTTATTCCTACGAATTTTTAAAAGCCTGGTGGGAAGAAAAAGGATCAAATTTTTCGCTTGATGATATATTTGACAATGAACGTGAATCGCACAAAAAATATGGAGTATTAGATGATTAATAAAATGGACAAGTACGATGCAATACGTGAGGTCATTATAGACCTTAAAGCTAAAATCCCACCTCAAGCAGGTGGCCAATACCATACAGCAATTAGAGTATTGGAACAAGAATTAAGTATATTAAGACAAGAATTACAAGGCCAGGTAGAAACGGCCGTTGCAGAAATTGGAGAAACTTTACAATGAGCGTAGTATATAAAGGCGAAATTATTGACACAGATTTGTCAAAAAATTCCAATGGTGGAACTGAGATGATGAGGCAACGCCTTGTTGATAATGCTGATAAAGAGCTTTTATCACAAGTTGCTGTTCACTTATCAAGACCAAGAGAATTATATAAAGATGTGCCGAACATTCTTTGGTGTCATGACCTTGCAGTAGACCCAGAAAATAGAGTACTGAATGATGGTGGTTGGGAAAAGTTTGACCATTTTGTTTTTGTGACATCTTGGCAAAGAGACCAATATATCGTACGATTTGGAATTCCATATTCTAAATGTTCAGTGATTCATAACGCGGTTGAAAAAGAATATGCGCCTGTTCAAATGGCGACTGATAAGATTAGATTCATTTATCATACAACTCCACATCGTGGTTTGGAATTATTGGTTCCAGTATTTGATGCATTGACAAAAGAATTTGATAACATTCATCTAGATGTATACTCAGGGTTCGACATTTACGGCTGGCCACAACGAGATGAAGCATATAAAGGTTTATATGCAAATATTGAAGCACATCCTCAGATGACATTCCACGGCGTTAAAAGTAACGAAGAAGTATTATCTGCTCTACAAGAGTCACATATCTTCTTATATCCAAATATTTGGCCAGAAACAAGTTGTATTGCATTGATTGAAGCAATTAAGAGTCAGTGTATTTGTATCCACCCAAACTTTGCAGCACTACCGGAAACCGCAGCAAATGCCACAATTATGTATGATTATATTGAAGATCCACAAAAACATGCAAATTATTCTTTTGCAGTGGCAAGACAAGTTTTAACTTCTATGAAGAACGACCCAAACTATTTTAACGGATTTACTTATTCGGATAGATTTGCATTAGCAAGGAATAATATCCCTTCATTTACTACAATGTGGAACTCTATCCTAAGGAATGTGACAGAGAATGTCAGACAAAAAGAAACCGGATAACGTAGTCCAGTTTCCAAATATCAGATTAGACAATCCTCCCTTGACACCAGAAGACGTCAAGCAAAGATTGACTGAATATAAAGAAAGTTATTCAACAGAACTTGCTCAAATTATTTGGGAAAATGTTTTGGGAGAAATGGACCGTGCTGGATGCAATTTTGATAGCAACATTGACAAATATTTTCCAAATATGATTTTGGTCTTTGAAAGCATTAAAGCACTTCATTTACTCTCAATGGATTCTCATCACCCTTTACACGACTTTGCAAGACAGAATACTATTTCAGTTCCTAATGAAGATGGAGATTTGGTAACTGGTGGTTTTAAAAGAAATATTGAGAAACCGGTTGACATTGACCCAGAAATGGATTAAAATATACAAACAATTAAATTTTGGACTTAAATTATGATATTAGTTGACTATAACCAGGTGATGTTGGCATCTTTATTTGCCAGTATTGGTAATCACCACAATGTAGATCTTGACGAGAATCTCATTCGTCACATGTTTTTAAACAGTATTCGCTATAATAGGAAAAAGTTTTCTAAAGATTATGGCGAGATTGTGATTTGTGTTGACCAAAGAGATGTATGGCGTAGAGATTATTTCCCTTACTACAAAGCAAATCGTAAAAAGAACCGTGATGATTCTGAACTCGATTGGGGCAAATTATTTGATGTCATTCATAAAATTCGTGAAGAACTATCAGAATTTTTCCCATATAAAGTGATATATGTAGAGCGTTGCGAGGCTGATGACATCATTGCAACAATTGTACATGAACACGGTATGGACTTAAATATTGGCGGAGAGAAAATACTGATTCTTTCTGGTGACAAGGATTTCATTCAGTTACATCAATACGCAAATGTTGACCAATATAATCCAGTGCTTAAGCGTTGGATTAGGAATGATAATCCCGATAAATATTTACAAGAACATATTCTGAAAGGAGATGTCGGTGACGGCGTTCCAAATATTCTTAGTGCTGATAATTGTCTGGCTCTTGGTGAGCGCCAAAGACCAATGACAAAAAAGAGAATGCAAACTCTTACAGAACAGCCCGAAAATATGGACGAAGAAACTAAATTGAGATATAATCGTAATAAACAAATGATTGACCTCTCAATGATTCCTCAACAATATAAGGATTCTATTCTTTCAGAGTTCAATAAAGAAAAAGAAGTTGGACGTGAAATGTTGTTCAACTACTTTGTTAAAAACAAATTGAAACATTTGATAACAGATATACAGGATTTTTAGTATGGCTTTAAAATTATCTATGTCGGATATTCTAACTCAAACCGGCAAACTTAAATCGAAAAAAGAAAAGGTTGCATTCTTACAACAGAATGACAATCCAGCCTTTCGCACAGTATTAAGACTTATCTATGATAAAGAGATTGAGTTCTTAATACCAGACACAGCCCCACCTTGGAAGAAAAATAATTTACCAGATGCTAATACAATGCTTTA
>Ga0181568_10003687_pt1 | contig 13755 bp, 15 predicted proteins | sample 101ome_20_FD_133758 | JGI IMG/M metagenome (GOLD analysis project Ga0181568, IMG submission 133758) | Coastal salt marsh microbial communities from the Groves Creek Marsh, Skidaway Island, Georgia - 101404AT metaG (megahit assembly) | ecosystem: Environmental > Aquatic > Marine > Intertidal... | reverse complement strand
TATTTAAGTATTTTAAACTATTTATCTCAAATCGATTATGGATGATAAAAATATTGTCAATTTTCCCCTTATTATGCTTTATTAGTGTTAATTACATTATTGTTTTAGGGATAATTGAGAATAGAAAGCCTGAATTAATTATAGCTATACTTCTGGGAAGTTTAGGATCGTACTTTATATTTAAAGACAACTAAAAACGGAATATTCAACTATTATTGCAAACAATTTTTAAAATGATACCATAAACCTATAACGTTAAGGAGTTAGGTAAATGTTTCTTAATATAAGAAAAAACTTAATCTATAGTTTAATTTTTATAAGTTTAGCTCTTTTGGGCTCTTGCAATGGTGGAAGCAGCTCTAGTTCATCATCTTCTTCTGCTTCAGGGGGAATACTCCCTCCTTCTAAAGTTGCAGCAGTTCCAGCAAATTAATTAAAGAGGTTTAATATGAATTTTATTTATAATTATTTAAAAATAACTTTTTTTTATTTTTCTATATTAATATTAATGTTTTTTTCAAACTCTGCCACTGCAGCTTATAATGATGCAGGAACTGACTATTCTAATGCAGGCGTTGAAGAATGGACTGAAGATTCAGCTAATGAATTAATATCACTTGCTAACTCCTTTGCTTGTATTATTAAAAACTCCCGCGGCGATCGAGCCGAACATGTTAACGGTAGTTGGCAAGCATTAATAGATGAGGCAGCCTGCGGTTTAGCATCCGACAATAGCCAAGGAGGCAAATCAATCGCTAAAACAATGTTAACCTCTTCTAGGGCGTCAGATAGTTCTCCTCAAGAAGTTACGGCATGGTTTCTTTCATCAAGCTCTGATAGATATATTGCAAATGTAACCGTTACATCTGATGCAGAAACATTACCTCCATTTGGAGCATGGTACTTTTCGTTTTATAGAGAACGAGCAGGTGCAAGTGGTGCCTCAGTCGATTTAACCTTAGGTAATTTAGGTACCACAGATAATGGATTTACAAATATATATCAAAGTGGAGACGATATAAAACTAGATATTTCTGAAATATATACAGAAACTGGTATGTCACAAACTCAAGCAGCCACTTTTACTATACTTAATGGAGACACTGATACAGTTAAGTTCCTGGGTAAATCAACCGTTGTTACAGGAGGTGGAACTACCATTACTGGAACAGTAGGCCAGACAGATGCAAATTATTATTATAAAGCTACAGTTAATAGCGCTGGGGCTGTAGACACTTCAACAGATCAGTGCCTTTCTCGTGGAACAAAGTGGGCTAATAATTTTGATTATAAACTTTATAACGCTTCCACAGGTGCTGCTGTATCACTGAATGCCGGATATGGGTTTGAAACAGCTGCAGGAACAAGAGGTTATCTTGGCAGTTGGGGCACATGGTTTGATAATGATGCTAACCCGTTTTCTCCTAGTGCCGCTAGCGTTTCTGCAACTAAAAACAGTGATGCTAGTTCTATAACTTTTTATTGGTCTCCTGGTAAGTTATCAAGCTTAACTGAGGTTACAGAGGCTCTAAGTGATGGTGATAGTTTTAGGTGGCAAAGCTATTATGCAACTTGGGATGCAGCAAACTCACGCTTTGATCTAGTTGACGAGAATGGTACATCACAAGGAACGCTTTCAGGAAGTGATGTGGTTACAAACCCATGGAAGGGTTACATGTGGTCAGATCTTAAAAGAACTGAAGTAAGATGGACCGGAACCGGCTCAACAAACATAAGTTTTTATGTTAAATCGTATAAGGATGCGACTTCATCATTAAGTAGTGCAACTAGCACTACTTTTTATTGTGTAGAGTCAGAATGTCCTGGTTCAACAAGCGGTGGCGCAAACTATACAAAAATGTCATATACTGATTTTGTAGCTCAGGGAACTGATGGCTTTATGCAAGGATCCACAAATGATCTTTATTTTTATACTGGTAAGACTCCTGGGGGTAGTTATGAGCCATTCACCATGTATCATGACACTGATGATAGCGCAGATCTAAGCACTTCTGACACGCCAATAAGGTTTGATTTCAAGGTATCTAATCAAGGTGAGTATACTTTATACCCAGATGGTTCAACTGGTTCATTTAGTACAAATAATTGGCCTTCAAAAGGTTTTAACTTCATATTAAAGTCTCAAGTTGATGACAGCACGTGCTCTCTTGGCTCTCCTGGTGCATGTACTAACTATGAATGGAAAACCGGAGCTTATCCATGGCATCATTCCGTAATGATTTACGATAGTTCAGATACTGGAGTAAAGTTAGATGAACCTATCCAATTTAACTACACTTTTGCAGACACAAGTGATGTAAATAATGCTTTAGGTGATAGTGGGTCTGGGCTTACATTTACTACTACTTCTGACTATAATCCTGTTAAGTCCCTATGTACTTTGAGTAGTGGAACTTACACATGTTCTGATATCACACCAGATGATTTAGATGGTCGTAAGTTTCTTTTAGAATATGACGGCGAAAATCTTCAAGGTTTGCCAGGGGTAGACGCCCAAGGTGCAAACAATACAATGTGGTTGAAGCTGGTTAATTTAGCTGATGGTACAACATTGACAGATACAGCAGGTAATAGCTATGTAACTAAAGCTACTGCTGTTGGCTATTCTTTTACATCCACTAATATGTCTAATTGTTCTGATATTGATTTCACAAATGTATCAGAAATTGGCTTATCAATGGATGATGTTCCAGATATTACCGACAATGACACATATCCTCGACCTATAGATGTTGATTGGTCAGATATTGTTACAGCTGACTCAACAAGTTGTGATGTTGTACAAGGGGTAGTAACCTGCCCATAATTTATCAGGACTCAAAGTGAGTGATAAATAAATATTTTAAATCTTATAAAAAAAAAACAAGACAGTCATTATTAAGACTGTCTGTTTTTTTAACGCCGCTATATTTTTTATCACAAGTTAACGCATCAGTTATCAATGAAAGTAATGTATGGGACCGTCTTTTTTTTCAAAAAAAAGAAAACACTGAAATTTTTGGAAAAGTATATGCAATTAATTTATCTGGCCCAAAGGTATCTGCAGTTATTGCATCTGATAATAACACACCTCTTTTTTTATATGTTGGTGATGTAATAAGTTTTTCAGGAAAAAGTTTTATATTAAAATCTATCAATCAAGATGGTGTTTTTTTTGAAGACAATCAAAAAAAATCATATTTTTTATCATTAACAAATGATCTAAACAGAAATAAGATAAAAGCTAAAAACATCAATAAGGGTAATATATTTAATAATAGAAAAAATAAAAAAAGACTTCCTATTAGGGGACCTATGTATAGCGTAAAAGAAGTGCCTGAAGCGTTAATTAAGGAGATTGTTACTGAAACGGGTTTACCATTAAAATCATCCAACCTCATTGCAAAAAATATTATTCCTGCAAGAAGTAGGGGTGGTCGCCCAGGGTGGAAAATAAAAGAAGTCCCCCTCATGTTTGAAAAATTAGGTGTAAATTTACGAAGCGGTGATATCATATTATCAGTTGATGGGGTGCCTGCTCAGAACATTTTGAAAATTAAAAATTACCTTAAAGAACGTAATGCAGGACAAGTATTTAAAGTAGAAATCCAAAGAGATGGTAAATTAGTTTTGTTGGAATTTAGTGAATGATTAATCATAAATTTAAATTTACACTTGTTATAATATTTATGTATGGAAGTTTAATTTCATCACCGGTTATGTCTCAAACACAAACTTTGAAGTTTATGGGTGCTTCAATTGATATCGTTCTAGCAACTTTTTCATCTATTACAGGATTTGGTTATACAAATGAACTTTCATCAAAGAAAACCGTAACGTTTATAACTAAAGAAAAAATTAATAAAAATAATGCACATGAAATTTTAAGCCAAATAATTGCACCATTAGGCGGAAAGTTAGAAATGGTAGGTTTGAATAGTTATCGTATTATTCCTCAAAATACTAAATTAAATGTTACTAATTCTGATCAAAAAAAATTAATATCTAATTCTACTACTGCTTCTAATAAAAGTATAATTAGACTTAACCTTCAAAATAAAATTGATCGCCGAGGATTGGAACAAATTGTTAGTTTGGATCCTTTCCTAAAATCTATAATTATAGTTAATGATGGTTTGTCTAAAAATAGTGTGATCGTGTCAGGTACCAAAATTCAAATTAATGCACTTCAAAACCTTCTTTCTAAACTTTCACCTAGAACAAGTGAAAAAGACAACTCCAAACCTCCTATTAAAAATGTTAAGAATGGTAAAATGAGCGTAGCTAACAAAACAAAAAATGAGGTCATTGCAAGTAAGGTAATTGACATGCGCTTTACAGTTGCTGAAACAGTTGTAGCCACACTTGAAAAGATATTAAACCAAGATGGACTTAATAATAAAGGAAGTATTACTGCTCACGCAGAATCCAATCAATTAATACTAGTAGGTAAACAAGAGTGGATTAATATAGTACAGTCATTAATTTTAAAAATAGATAGGCAACCAAGACAAGTTTATGTAGATGCCATAATTGCTGAAATTTCTGAAAACTCTACCCGTAATCTAGGCCTGCAATTCTCAGGAAGATCAGGTCTTGTTGGGTTTGCACAAGGTTCTGCCACAGCGGGTTTAAGCCAGGGCTCGGTTGTTGGTAACACCATGCTTTCAGGTCTTACTGGTGGGATGCTTGCAATAGGTGGAGGTGCTTCTGCGTTACCAGACTTAGGTGCATTGTTAACAGCAATTGAAGGTGATTCAGACAACCGAATACTAGCAACACCAAGCTTAATGACCCTAGAAAATAGAGAATCTCAGATACTCGTAGGACAAAATGTTCCATTTATTACCGGTCAATATTCAGCGCAAAGTGGAGATCAGAACGCTTCTCCATTTCAAACTATTCAAAGAAAAGATTTAGGAATTAGTCTTAAAGTTAAACCTAGAATTGGAAGTAACAACGACCTCATATTAGAAATTAAACAAGAAGTGTCTGGCATTGACACCAATACTACTGGCTTAAGTGATGTTGCTACTAAAAAAAGAGAATTATCAACTGTTATTAGAGCAAGGCCTGGAGAAACAATAGCTATTGGCGGTTTACGAGATGCTAAAACGGAGAAGAGCTCAACAAAAGTTCCTTTTTTTGGTGATTTACCTGGTATTGGTGTTCTTTTTCGTCAAGAGATGGTTAGAACTATCAATACAAATCTTGTTATTTTCCTTAGACCAACCTTAATGTCTTCTAAAATAGAACGTATAAAAATGTTTGAAGATAAACAAAAGGAACTAAAAAATAGCCAGGAAAATTCAACATATTTTAAATCTGAAAAAAATCCTAATAAGATTGATAGTAAACTTTATGACTACTTTCGCCCTGAAAATAGAATTAAATCATTGAGCCCCCAAAAATAAGAAATTAAAATGATTAATCCTGAAAAATTAAAAAAGTTTAATATAGCTTGCGATTTTGATTTTAGCAGCCGTAAAGTCACTCTACTTCATGACGCGCCGATTGATCCATATATATTACAAGATTTAAAACATTCTGGCGAATTTTCATTAACGTGTAAACAAGTATCAACAAATGATTTAGAAGAAGCTTTAAAAAAAATTGAAAAACCAGGAAACCGTGATTCTTTAATTTCCCTTGGACAACAAGTATCCTTATCTGAAATAAATGAAGTAGCAAGAATAGCTCTAAACTCCACAAGTGAAAAAGATGCCCCTATTGTTAAACTTCTAGATGGTATACTTACAGCTGCAATTTCACGAGGAGCCTCTGATTTACATTTTGATCAAGGTGTAGACGCATTACATGTTAAGATCCGACTTGATGGTACTCTTACATCTCTAACTGATTTTGACGCGAGACTGGCTCCTATGCTGATTGCTCGTTTAAAAATTCTTGGAAACCTTGATATTACAGAAAGACGAAGACCACAAGATGGTCGCATTGGGATAACTTATAATGGTAAATCAATTGATATAAGGATTGCTAGCCTTCCCGTTCAAGATAAGGAAAGGGTTGTCTTACGTTTCTTTCGTCATTTAAACGGACAAAAAACCTTACCTGAAATTGGCCTTGCACAACATCATGTAGAAACTATTACTAAAACTATATCCAATCAATCTGGAATTATTTTAATTTCTGGTCCAACTGGTTCAGGAAAAACAACAACTATTTATTCTATATTAAATATGCTTCGCGGTAGAGGCTTGAACATAATGACAATAGAAGATCCTGTTGAAGTAGAACTTTTGGATATAGTTCAATCACAAGTAAACGAAACAATAGGCTTTGATTTTGCATCGGGACTTCGTTCTTTATTACGACATGATCCTGATGTGATTTTAGTTGGTGAAATTAGAGATCAAGAAACAGCAAGTACAGCTATTCGGGCGGCACTCACAGGTCATTTAGTAATTGCCTCTATTCACGCTAATAGTCCACATGGAGTATTGATGCGTTTGCTTGATTTAGGCGTTGAACTTGGTCTTATATCCGACTCTTTACTTGGTATTTTTAATCAAAGATTAATTAGAACTTATTGCTCTACGTGTAGATCTGAATCCGTGAATTCCAATGATCATAATGCCAAACTTCCTACAACTTTTAAAGGATGTGTTGATTGTTACTACTCTGGGTTTACAGAAAGGGTACCTATTATGGAACATTTAATTATGACAAGAAAAAATCGCCAACTACTTCTAACAAACCTTCATGAGCTCAGAGAAAACTCATCACTAGCTCAAGATGCGCGAAACTTTTATGATAAAGGTCTAACACCTTTTTTTGAAGTTATGCGTGTGAGTGAGCAAGAGGATTAAGAATGAAGGAGTTTTTTTATTTAGGCAATGTTGGTAATAAACAAACCAATGGAATAATTACTTCAAAAAATATTGATGAAGCAAGTGTAAAGTTAAGTAAGGCAGATATTAAAGTAATTTTAATAAAATCTATAAAACCTAAAAAAGAAAAAATATTTTGGGATCTTTTGGATAGAATATCTATGCTTATTCGACAAGGTTACAACATAACTGATGCACTTCATCTTCTGGAAGACGAAGATGACGAATATATAAGAGAGTGTGCAATTATTATGTTACGACGACTGGAAATGGGAAACAGTATTAAAGACACACTTAAAATGTCATTTCATTCGTTACCTTCAGAAGTTTCTTCTATTATAGATGCTGGTGAAAAAGCAGGTCAAATTGAAAGAGCATGCTCATTACTATTAAAAAATCATAAATCATCTGTGAAGAGAAACCGACAAATGAAAATGATACTTACTTACCCTCTGATTGTGTTGATTTCATCATTTTTTGTTGCTTGGATACTCATTGACCTTGTTTTGCCAGGGTTAAAAGCATCTCTTCCCGATCAATCTGAATTGCCATATGCTAGCCAAGTCATACTATCCTTATCAGGAAAGTTTGGAAATTTTATAGAAATTCTAATTTGGAGTATTGTTTTTACACTACTTATTATTCTCATAGCTATAAGAGAAAAAAATATTAAACTATTGATAGACAAACTTCTTTTAGGCTTTCCTCTAACAAGATATTTTGTCATATCTTTTGTAAGAGCACATTTTTTTGAAGTGCTTAAATTATGCCTAGAAAGCCGTTTACCATTATTACAAAGTATAAGCTTAGCTGCGGCAACTACTCATAATTCAATTCTAAATGACAGGTGTAATCAAGGTATGAATGAAATCCAACAAGGCATATCATTTTCATTAGCTATGAAATCAACCGGTCTATTTAACCGCCGTGAACTTAGTCAAATTACGGCAGCAGAAAGAAGTAGCCAATTAGAGAAAACTGTTGCAGCCATTGCTATATCAATAGAAGAAGACCGGCAAAGCTTTGTTTCTATGATTTCTCAAATTACTGGTCCTTTATTTATTTTAATAATTGGGAGTTTTGTATTCACAATTGCTATGGTTATTGTAATGCCTATGATAGCAATGCAAACTCAGTTGGAGACAATAATAAAATGAATAAAAGTAGAAAAATACGTATTAAAGCTTTTACACTAATTGAAATGCTTGTTGTTTTAACAATTATAGGAATTTTGCTATCTTTTATTGCTCCTATGGTATTAGATCGCCCTAATCAAGCACGTCAATTAAAAGCACAAAATGATCTACAAGCTATTAAAGCAGCATTATTACTTTATTACATTGATAATGGCAAACTACCTTCTGAAGCTCAAGGACTTGAGATATTATCAAAAAATTCAGAAAATGGAATTTATCTAAAAGATCAACCTATAGATCCATGGGGTAATAGCTATCAATATCGTGTAAGAACTAATGGAGAAACTCTTGTTTTAAGCTTTGGACCTAATGGAGAAGTCGGTGGCCAAGATGATATCGAAATAGAGGTACAACGTTGATGCAAAAGCATAAAAAGAGTGCTTTTACATTATTAGAAATTTTAATTGTTATTTCTATAACCGCTATTGTTATTTCGATGGGGCAAAATATAAACTTTATAAATCTTACAAGTTTTAACGAAAAAACTATTCATGAACGCAATAAAGAGATAATAAAAAGTATGGTGCTTCAAATGGCTATAGCCCCGGAAACACCTTCAAAAAATATTAGACTAATTGCTTGTGATAACGCTGAAGTCATTATAGGTGCTGGAGGAATAGTAAAACCTATAAAATTAAAATGTAAATGGGGTAATATTAGTATAGACAAAGCAGGAAATATTTATCGTGCTAAACTCTGAGGAAAGAAGAACAGGTTTCCTACTTGTAGAAGCTATCATTGCTCTTTTAATTTTTGGAATAATGAGCGTTTTATTTTGGCAAGGTTGGCAAAATTTAAACGAAAATAATCAATTAATTTTTCAGAGGTTGCATAGAGAAAGAGCAATATTAAATGCTAAACTTCTTATTAATCGTAATTTAATATCATCTCTACCTCAAAAAATTAGTGAAAATATTACCCTTGTTTCTATATCTAATAAGTCAAAGATGGATGAGAAAAAAATTATAACAATAGAATTGAGAGACCAAAATGGTTCAAGATTTTATAGTAGATTAAATAAATAATGAAAATTGTATATAAACAAAATGGATTTGTGTTAACTGAGACATTAGTTGCCATGCTAATAACTGCAACTATTTTATTAGGGGTTTTTTCCCTTGTTGTCCAAAGTAACTCAATGCTATCGCAACTTAAGAAAAAAAATATTGAGGCTATTGGTCTTGAAAGTAGTCTTGCAGTTCTTCGTGCTGACTTAAATAACTCATTAAATATAAGTGGACTAAATCAACTTTCTAAAAAAGAAGATAATAGCTCATTACTTCTTAAATTGGACCGTTTCATAATTAATCCCGAGACTGATAAGCCCGCACTAGCAAGAATAAGTTGGTATTTTGGTAAAAATGGCATTATGCGTAAAATCTCAACGCCATATGATAATCTAGTAGCAAATATGTTGTTTAGTACTGTTTCTGTTAAACCAAAATTTAGTTTTATTGGAGCAGACCTATGGCAATTAAAACTAGCATTTGAAAATAAAAAATTTGTTTCTTCAATATATGCCATTTCATTAGAAAGCAGAACTTAATTGATAAATTCAAAATTAGAGTAAAGTTAATTAATTGTTTTTTAAAAAAGAAAAATCTCATCTAAAAGCTATTATCGTACCAAGTATGTTACTTGTATTAATTGTAATATCTGCTCAAATAATTTTACAATATGAGAAAGTTTCAAATGATACAAAGCTTTATGCCGCAATAAAAAAGCAAAGTAGTCTTGAAGATAGAATTAATCAATATCGTGAAAAAGTTTTGAGTGTTAATCCTAAAAATCCTCCTATCTTTGATAAAAATGCAAGAGAAACGTTGAAAATTCAATTAAATGGAGGTTTATATAATCTTTCACACGCATTGAACTGGAATAAGAAATCTTCGAAAGCGAAAATTGACATTAAACAGTTACCTATTCTTAGTCGTGTTCTAAGTAGCTGTGGAGTTCCTTCAAGCCTAGCAAAAGCACTTTTGGAAAAGGCAAGACAAAAACCTATCTCAGGAAATCTACGTAATATTATTACGCTATATGATGAAAAAGATTTGAATCTAAATTTTTTAAATCAGATACAAAAATGTATAGAATTACGTCCTTACATGGCTAAGTTTGAAGTTTTGAACGCCAAAGAACATATTGGCGCCTCTGTGTTTGGAATTAAGAAAAGTGATTTCTCTCGAATTGTAAAACAAGTTAAAAATGGTGTTATTGCGAACAAGTCAGCCTTAAAAAATGAGATAGAAAAACTCAACATTAACGCCAGTAGACAGATTGATTACAACAGTTTATCTTTATCAAAAATACCAAATTGGTGGACTATACAATTATTAAATGATGGTCAAGTGTTTGCTAGTTTTGTGGTGTATCAAAAATCAAATAAGAAACCTGAAATTATACAATCACAAATACTTTGGATACCAGAATTTAAGGATCAGAACTTTTGAAAAAAACTTTACTATTTTTAAAAAGTGAGAACGAAGGACAAATCTATAATCTTATAAATCAAAAACTCTCCTTCGTTAACCATTTAAATAACTTTGACTTAAACATTTCAAAAGATATTAAAAAAATTGATTTAATTATTATTGGTGCAAGTTTATTAGCATGGAGAAAGTCTTCTACTAAGAAAATAGATGGCAATATAAAATCTTTTGCTTTTAACAATTCTACTATTCATGAATCAAAAGATCTTATTTGGACTGAGCAAAATATTGACCTAGATAAAGAAACTATTTATCAAGCTTGGATTAAGAATGAACGCCTTGATGAAATTTTAGAAAAATGGAAAATACCTAGAATATTAGAATGCTATGCTGAACCACTATGTTTTTCTTTTTCTGGAACAAATAGATATTGGTTTTCAGGAAATCTTAAACTTTGTCTGAGTCACAATCAAAGGGCAGCTGAAATATCAGCTAGTAATGTTCTACCTTCTAAAGATATTTTGCCTGCAGACTTAGTCTTTTTACCCCAAGGCGCTAAATTTCTTATAAACAAGAAACAAAATATATTTGTTGATATGGTAACTTCTAATGTTGTTTTCTGGCCAATCATAATAATACTCTTTTTAATTACATTAGGCAGCTCTGGAATGTACCTGAAATTTAAAAAGGAACATAATTATACCAAAAAAAATATTGAACATTTACAAAAATCCATAAAACCTAAATCTTTAGATAGTTTTTATCGATTAGCCCCTCATCTGAGTAACGGAAGTCTGAAGTCACTTAAAATTAAAAATTCTGGGAATGACCTATCTTTAGAACTTACCCTTCCTCCAAAAATATCTAATAAAAAAATTAAAGAAATTTTTATTCAAAATGAAATAAAAATTTTACGATCTAAAAATTTAATTTTTATTGATGTAAAGCAAAAATCCAATGAATAACTCGATAATTAAAATTCGTATATATACTATTCTTATTCTGTTAACTATGTCAGTAGTTACATGCTCTAATTTCTTTGTTTACTATTTATTCCAAAGTAATAAGAATGAAAATATTATTCTATCTCTCGCATCTGGTACTAACCCAAATAATATAGAACTTAGACACTGGAAAAAATATTTTGGAAGCCCAAAAAATTTATATGTGGCAAGCAGTAACAATTATACCATTATAACAGAGAATAATATAAAAACTGAACGATTATCACCTTGGATTAATGCAGCTTATCGTTTGCCCGGATTAGAAATTAATAGTTTAAATATAAATAAATTTGGTAATAATTTAAGAATTTCAGTTAAAATTTCATCATCCCCCAAATGATAAAATGATCTTTTTTTTAGCACTTTGTATTGTAATTATCCTTCCTTTATCAATCTTCTATTATAATTACGGTAAAAAAAAAACGTCTCAAGTTCTGTTTTTCAGAGGTGGTTTTGTTTGGATAATCTTATTATTCATTTGGGCACTTAAAAATCAAAATCTTTTGCTTCCTACAATCGACTTTCTTACATTATGTTTTTTTATCATAAGTCTTGGGTTATTATCAAATTTATGTTTGGAGGACATGTTAAATCGATCTGTACCTGTTATACCTCTTTATTTAGCTGTTTTCTTTTTAATAGGGCATCATTTTTTTAACTTGTGGCATGAATATGATATTTTGTTAAATGATTATATAATATCCGTGTGCTGTGCACTTTCAATATGGTTGATATCAAAAATATTTTTAACACTAACAGGGCGTCCATCACTCGGTAGCGCTGACACACCCCTTATTTTTGCCTTGTCTTTAGGAATGACTATAAGCGGGGTAACTTCTTGGATTATTCTTTTTTGTAGTATGGCCTTAATTAATCAAATATTCAAAAAAATGATTTTTAATAAGAAGAACGCATTATTAGAACCCATTCCACTTATTCCATATATGGTTGGAGCTACTGCTCTTATAAATTTAACTAATTAATATTTTATTTAATAAATTTTATTGATTAGTAGGGCATAAAAAGAAAGAGACTGGGGCCACATCATGTTAATCTTAACATCATTATTTTCTTGGGTTATCTCAGTCATAATAGCTTGACGAGCTTCTGGGTTAATCTGACAACCTATAATTGTAGAACTGTTGGTCTCATTGACTAAAAAAACTGTCGATAATCCAACATCTTTGCATTTTTCTCCTATTTTCTTTCTAATTTCATTTAAAGTATAATTGCGTAATAAGCGTGTTTCTTTTGATATAATTCTGTTGTTAGACATTAAAAGATTTTTTGCTTCACTTATACTTAACTTTAGATAATTTTGTGGTTTTTTAGGATAGCAAAAAACCTCTCCAGTCATAATATTAGTTCTCTGAATTGCAGTATTCTCTATATCAAGGAAAAAAAGCGATCCATCTACGGCAAGATAGGCCTTGTCTATATTGTTTTTGTTACAGACATTGAAGGACTCTAAATACATATTTTTATTTTTTATTACACTTTTGATATCTTTATTTTCCATTTTCGTCCCAACACATCCAAAAAGAAAAAAAGAGATAATTACAAAAATAAATATTGGCAAATTCTTATCCTAAAATACAATAAACTTACATATTTAATATTAAAAAAAATAAAACAAGCAAAATTTATTTTCAAAATTATTGGAATGATTACTTCTATTATACACTCTAAAAAATAAAAACCAGGAGAATATTTTGAAATTTAATAAAGAAATTGGTTCTATTCAACAAACCCTAACAAATACGAACGTCGGCATTGTTAGGAGACAAAAAATATTGAAAGATTTAAATCTTAAAACAGGACAGACAATTATAGATATTGGTTGTGGTGGTGGACATCTCGTAGAAGAAATTTCCATGAGCATCGGACCGTTAGGTAAAGCAATTGGTGTTGATCCAAGTGAATTTCAAATAAAGACTGCTAAAGAAAGATGTAAACACCTACCTAACGTTCAATTTTTATGCAGTAATGCAAATGACATAAATATCGAACACAATTCCTGCGATGCTGTTACTTTTACACAAACACTTGAATATATTGATAACGTTGATGAAGCTCTTTTTGCAGCAAAAAAACTACAAAAGCCTATGTCTATTTTTGTAAATGTCTCTACTCTTTGGGATTTTTTTGGATTCCATGGTCCAGAAAAAGAATTAAATGATATGATGCATCAAATTTATAGAGGGCAAAAACACCCAATGCTTCCAACACAATTGAATGGTAAATTAGAAAAGCTAGGTTATACGAATATTAAAAC